>TARA_R110000751_G_scaffold73791_1_pt1 | contig 218078 bp, 178 predicted proteins | sample TARA_R110000751 | Tara Oceans TARA_R110000751 (sample SAMEA4398001) | marine metagenome | biome: Polar Biome; feature: [MES] marine water layer (ENVO:01000295) within the mesopelagic zone...; material: water (ENVO:00002006), including particulate matter (ENVO:01000060) such... | reverse complement strand
GCTCTACCACTGAGCTATTCCCGCATAATAATGTTGTGCTTCGCAACCACTTTATGGTCATTGCTCAGTTCCTGAGCTATTACAAAATCACCCACTGTCATCAACAGCGGGTGCGCATTTTACAAAAACTAGCTGAGGACGCAAGCCCTAAATTGCATTTATATGTGTTTGTTGCTGTTAAATGCTTAGATTCTCAACATAGAGGCGAAGAAAAACACAACAAAAGCATTTTAAATTAGATATTGAATATGTGCTGGCGGTAAAACACCAGTTCTGCAATTGACTCACGAATATCATCTAAGGCTAAATGCACGCCTTTTTTAGTAAAACCTTCAAGCACTTCTGGTTTCCAGCGTTTCACTAACTCTTTTAACGTGCTCACATCAATATTGCGATAGTGAAAATATTCTTCTAGTTCAGGCATGTACTTCACCATAAAGCGGCGATCTTGGCCTATGGTATTACCACATAAAGGGGATGCTCCCTTAGGAACGTATTTTTCAAGAAAGCGTATTGTTTCAGCCACTGCCGTTTGTTCGTTAATCGTGCTTTTCTGACAACGTTCTGTTAATCCCGATTGACCATGGGTGTCAATGCACCATTGGTTCATGTTGTGCAAAACATCGTCAGATTGATGAATGGCCAGCACCGGGCCCTCTGCCAATATATTCAAATTAGCGTCAGTCACTATAGTGGCAATTTCAAGCACTACATCTACTTCTGGGTGCAACCCCGTCATTTCCAAATCAATCCAAACAAGGTTTTGTGCATCCACCGCCATGGTTTCTCCTAATGTCGCGCTAAATTAAGTTGGTGAAAGGAATTGCTATAATTCCGTTGTTGCTAACGTTACCATAATACTAGTTATTAGAATCAAATATAGATATTCCCCCGTGGCGAAAAAACCAAAACTTACCCATAAGCAACGTCGACAAGTCTCGCACAATCGCACAAAGCGTTTGGCCGAGCCCGTGACAACGCCAAGCGACGATTTATTAGAAGAGCAACAACCGGGGCGCGTCATCGGTCGCTTTGGTAAACACGCCGATGTAGAAGACAGCGAAGGCCACATTCACCGTTGCCATATTCGTCGTACTGTTATCAGCGTCGTCTGTGGAGACGAGGTATTATTCCGTCCAGGTAAAGATGGCACTGAAAATATCAGTGGTGTCATAGAGATTGTGCATGATCGTAAAACAGTGCTCACTCGTCCTGATTTTTATGATGGTGTTAAACCTGTTGCAGCCAATATCGATCAAATCATCATTGTCAGCTCCGTAATCCCTGCATTGTCCCTGAACATTATTGACCGCTATTTAGTCGCGTCAGAAGACGTAGGCATCGAACCTGTCATATTGCTCAACAAAGTGGAGTTGCTTAACGACAGTGAGCGCGAGGATGTTGAAAAACAATTACACATTTATCACGACATTGGTTATCGGGTGGTTTATACAAGTTGCAAAACACAAACTGGGATCAGCGATCTTGCCCTGTGCTTAAAAGATAAGATCAGTGTATTTGTAGGCCAATCAGGTGTGGGTAAGTCGAGTATCATTAATGAACTACTGCCCGACGCCAAAGAGATCACAAATGAAGTGTCAGATAACTCTGGTCTAGGTCAACACACCACTACTACGGCCAAGTTATTACATTTCCCGCAAGGTGGTGACTTAATTGATTCCCCTGGTGTGCGTGAATTTGCCCTGTGGCATATGCAAATGGAGCGTCTTACCTGGGGTTTTAAAGAATTCAGAGATTATATAGGCGGCTGCAAATTCCGTGACTGTACTCATGCCGATGATCCTGGTTGTATCATTCGAGCTGCGGCAGAAAAAGGCGATATTAGTATGTTACGCTACCAAAGCTACCATAAGATATTGTCGAATTTAGACGAACTACGCCCGTCGCACAGTAAGGTTTAAATGTATTCTGGTGATGATGTTTGAACTTTAATCACCAGAATAAACTAGCATATAGCCCATAGTGCTTATCATCCTTCCCACAAAATAAAATATTGCTGTACAATCACCTACGGTAAAAACTTTTCGTTTTAGGATTCTCATTTTGTTCGATTCGGTAAAAATTGCATTGCAATACATCACCCCTAAGCACTTGATTTCAAGACTAGTTGGTAAATTAGCTGCTGCTGAAGCTGGCGGATTAACGACCGCGTTAATCAAATTATTTATCAAGCAATATAAGGTTAATATGGCGGAAGCTGAGCGCGAAGATCCTGCTGATTATGCCTCATTCAACGAATTTTTCACTCGAGCACTAAAAAGCGATGCTCGGGTTATTTGTCCTAACGAGCAAGACGTCGCCATGCCTGTTGACGGCGCCGTGAGTCAGCTAGGTGATATTGAGCAAGACAGTATTTTTCAAGCGAAAGGTCACGATTACAGCTTAACCACATTACTCGGTGGCAAGCCCGAATTGGCCGCAGCCTTTAAAAACGGTAAATTCGCCACTGTATATTTATCCCCAAAAGATTATCACCGCATTCATATGCCCATTGATGGACAGCTAACCGACATGGTGTATGTACCAGGTGATTTATTTTCAGTCAGCCCATTAACGGCAGCCCGTGTACCTGGCTTATTTGCCCGTAACGAGCGTGTAGTTGCTATTTTTGATACCCCAAAAGGCAAAATGGCTATGGTCTTAGTGGGAGCAACAATTGTCGCAAGCATTGAAACAGTCTGGGCAGGCACAGTATCACCACCAGCTGGGCAAAATGTCGTGCATTGGCAATACGCTAACACAGGCGAAGAAGCGGTTTTCCTTAAAAAAGGCGATGAATTAGGTCGCTTCAAATTAGGCTCCACCATAGTCGCCTGTTTTGAACCAAACATGGTCGACTTTGCTGACTATAACGCTGGAGATGAAACACGCCTCGGTGATGTTTTCGCAACTTTGACGCAATAGTCATGGATCCCGTTAAAAAAAGTCTGTGGTCTCTACACCTCACGGTTATTTTGTTGGGGGCGACGGCTTTATTTTCTAAAGTCATTCCCCTTTCAGCCACCGATATTACCTTTGGCCGTTCTATTATTGCCTGCCTAATGCTGTTTTCATTGGTAAAAATGAACGGAGGGAAGCTTAACTTAGCGCGTAGAAAAGATTACTTCATCGGGATTGGTTTAGGTTTATTGATGGCTGCCCACTGGGTAAGTTATTTTGCCGCCATGCAATACTCTAGCGTCTCTGTAGGTATGATTGCGCTTTTTACTTTCCCGGTCATTACCGTTTTAATTGAGCCCTTCTTTGAAGGTATACGCTTAGTGTGGCAAGACATTCTCAGTGCCGTCGTCGTGCTATTTGGCATATTTTTGATTGTGCCAGAGGTATCTATCGATAACGATGTCACCTTAGGTATTGTGGTCGGTATAGGCTCAGCAGTACTGTATGCGCTGCGCAATCTGTGCCACAGAAAATATTTTTCTCACTATAGCGGTTCGTTAGCTATGGCGTATCAAACTTTAGTTATTTTCTTTTGTTTAAGCTTTTTTATTACACCTGAATTATTCCAAGCGAGTGGCCAAACCTACCTATACTTAGCACTGCTGGGCACCTTTTTCACAGCGGTTCCCCATGCGCTTATCGCCACGAGTTTACAGCACCTACGGGCAAAAACCTTTTCTCTGGTCGCCTGTATGCAACCCTTATATGGGGTGATTTTGGCGATATTGGTACTCGATGAACAGCCTAGCTGGCAAACTTATGTCGGCGGATTATTGGTTATTTCAGCGGCTTTATACGAAACTGTTAACACTCAGAAATTACACAAGAAATAGGCCGCTTTTATGCTTGTTTTTGCCCATCGCGGCGCCAGCGCCGATGCTCCTGAAAATACGCTTTTAGCTATCAATAAAGCCTTAGAACAAGGTTGCGATGGTATCGAAATAGATGTGCATCAGCATGGTCACCAATTACTGGTCATTCATGATCACTGGCTGCATCGCACCACAAACGGCACCGGTCAACTTAAAGAATATAGCTTTGAGCAACTGCAAGCTCTCGATGCGGGTTTAGGTGAGCGCATTCCCACGCTTTGGCAGGTAATGGAGTGTATCGCTGGGCGTTGCATGTTAAACATTGAAATTAAAGGCGTTAAAGATGTGCAACTGGTACTCGACAACATTGAAAAAGCTCAACATGCACTTAATTTCACCTTAGATCACTTTATTGTTTCATCGTTTGATCATCATTTACTGCGTGCTATCAAAGAACACACGCCAGATTTAAAAATTGGCGCCCTAACGGCCTGTAATCCAATCGGTTACGCACGTTTCGCTGAAGAGTTAAGCGCTTATTCGGTCAACGTCGATGTCAGTTTTATGGATGAAGCTTTTGTGCTCGATGCTAAGCGCAGAGGATTGAAGATATTTGCATACACGGTTGACCAACAAGCTGATCTTGCTCGGCTGGAAGATTGGCAGGTTGATGGTGTTTTTAGTAATGGGCCAGGAAAGGCAAAAGCATTTTTAGCTGCCTAGTATAGATTTTAGCTGTATTTAGCCCTGGGTGACTGACAAGGCTAAATGCGCTTTAATCGGCAGAACAACTAGTTTCAACCTCACAGCTATGGCAACTTTGACACAATTTCAAATTTACTACGTGAGCCCCCACAATCAACATTGCACCAATAGCAATAGTAAACGGCTCATAGCTTTCGCCGAACATATTTTTATTCCAATAGATTATCCCGCCTAGTACTAAGCTATACAGAGGGTAAATCTGACGGTGATAACGATAGAAACCCGATAACAAAGCCCAGAATCCAACGATCATGGATAACGATAAAATCGTACGTTCGAACCAGTCTTGTGCAAAGAAGCTTGCGCCTACTAAAGGTAACAAGGGGATTAAGATCGGCAACGCCAGACAATGGACCGCACATAAACTCGAGGCCCAAATGCCAAGTCGGTCTAATAGCGATTTATCTTCTGTTATTTGCATTGCTAGTCAATCCTCAATAAGTTGAATGTTATAATATAACAAATTTTTGTTATTGCAAAATTATTTCAAGATTATTTTGATCAATTAACCGGCAAATTAGCACTAGCTTATGCCGAAATTATCGCAAGCCAACAGTGAGCCTATTCGCGCATTCACGTAAGCAATAACGCGAGAGCTGTTGTAATCTCGCCTATATGAAATTGCGAAGTCGCAAATTCTCTGGGCCTTAACTGAGATTTGCGCTCGTTGTTCCCAACGCACAAGACGTTAGCCAAACACGCCACACAAACAGCAAAACGAATTAGGCCAAGACACAGCCCTCAGCCGCTTTTGATGCGAAAAACGAGCTTAGTAATGTCAGGTGAAATATTGTGGCGCCTGCCCATGGCACTTCTTCGTCATGGGTTAAATTCCTTACAGTTAAATTCTTTCAATTTTGCCAACTGCCTATATCTCACCGACCTTTTGTAATAATGTTGTGGGCAAGTGTCATATGGAATGAACCTGATGAATATAACCAAAAGAGCTTTTATCAAAGCCAGTGCTGCTGCAGCTGTTACTTTCCCCCTCGCACAATCTGTATTGGCGGCGAGCCCATCACCATCAATAACCTCATCGCCAAGGGATAAATCGTTCCTAAAAAACCTTACCCGTGATAGTCAAGCCATCAGCAAAAACGAACGTCTAGGACGGATAAAAAAAGCTCAACAATTGATGAGGCAATTTAATATTGCGGCAATGGTGCTAGAGCCGGGCGCCACCATGGATTACTTTAGTGGTATTCAATGGTGGCGCAGTGAACGGTTAACCGCAGTCGTTATACCAAGAGAAGGTGACATAGCCGTGCTTTGCCCCTTCTTTGAACAGCCCAGTATTCGCGAGTCTCTTAAAGTGGGTGATGATGTGCGCGTGTGGCAGGAACATGAAAGTCCCTTCTTGTTAATACAACAGATACTGAAAGATCGCGGCATTCAAAAAGGCCAACTCGCATTTGAGCAATCAGTACGTTACTTCGTATTGCAAGGCGTGATGGCATTGATGAGCAATATGCAGCACACTTCTGCTGACCCTATTACTCAGGGTTGCCGCATGATTAAGAGTCCCCATGAAATAGCCCTAATGCACAAAGCGAATGAGATAACTTTGGCCGCTTATGCCCATGTGCACGCTAATCTTGCCATTGGTATGAGCCAGCAAGACGTCAATCAGTTGATGAACAGCGCTCAAGCGCAACTAGGTGGCACCAGTATCTGGACGATGGCACTTTTCAACGAAGCCAGTGCATATCCCCATGGCAGTAAACAAGCACAAACCATTCAAGCCGGCTCTACGGTATTGATGGATTGTGGCTGCGCGGTGCATGGATATCAGTCTGATATCAGCCGCACATTTGTGTTTGGTGAGCCCAGTAAAAAACAACTTAAAATTTGGCAAACAGTGCGCCAAGGTCAACAAATCGCCTTTGAAAAAGCCCAACTTGGTACCCCTGCTGGTGCGGTTGATGATGCGGTGCGTGCTTACTATCAAACACAAGGTTTAGGGCCTGACTATCAGTTGCCCGGCCTATCTCATCGCACGGGCCACGGTATTGGCATGGAAGGCCATGAACCCGTGAATTTTGTACACAACGAAGCAACCCAACTGCAAGTGGGTATGTGTTTTTCAGATGAGCCTGGCATTTATATCCCGGAGGAATTTGGCGTACGGCTAGAAGACTGCATTTATATGACAAAAGAAGGTCCCCACTGGTTCACCACACCGCCAGATAATCTCGAGTCGCCCATAGGTAGCTTAAGCCCTCTGGACTCGAACTTATCAGCTCTGCTCCCTTCCCTCTTATCGACCAAAGAAGAAACCATTTAATGAAGCACTCTACATTATTGGCGCGTACATCTAGCGCGCTGGCTAAAACATTACGCACCCTGACTTTGCTAACCATCAGTTCAGCAGCGTGGGCTGGCGCTAACGAAGATTTTTCGGCCTTGCTGGACACCCATTGGCAAGCAGCAAAAAAGGAAAAAATATTTTTTCGTACCGACCCTGACGGCTGGAAACCCCAAGGCAAACTCGCCGACTTTAGTCCACAGGGCTTTGCCCGCCGTGAAGCGTTTAATCAACGCATGCTCGACGCATTGAATGCCATCGACATGACGCAGTTAGGTACAGAGCAACAAGTGAGCTATCGTTTGTTTAAATACGAACGAGAAACAGAAGCGAACAGTTATCAATTTCAAGACCGTTATTTCCCGATCAATTTTTTAAGTGGTTGGCATACCTATTTTGCTGAAGCGCCAGCCAATATGGCATTTCAGAACTCACAAGATTACGATCAATACCTAGTCAGTCTTGCCGATTATCCTCGCTTCAATCAAGAGAATATCGACTTACTTGCACAAGGCGTTAAAAACGGTTTTGTACAACACTGCGAAACCTTCAAAAATTATCAACAAAGTATCGCTACGCACATAGTCGATACGCCCGAAGACAGCGCGTTATACGAACCTTTCACCCGCTTTCCTGGCCAATTTAGCCCGGCACAAAAAGCCCAATATGCTAAAAAAGGGGCTGAACTGATTAAACAAGCTGTAGTGCCAGCCTATGTTCATTTTTACGATTATTTTGTCAATGATTACATGACTCATTGCCGCAAAGAACCAGGCATAAGTAGTGTAAAAGGCGGAGCCGAGTATTACGCCTATGCCGTTAATTACTACACCACGACAGAGCTAACGCCAAAGCAAATTCATCAACTTGGTTTAGATGAAGTAGAGCGCATCGATAAGGAAATGCAAGCCAATATCAAACAAGTTGGCTTCGATGGCAGTAACAGCGAATTTCTGCAGTTTTTAGCTACAGATCCGCAATTTTACGCCCAAGATCGTCAAGACGTTATGGAAAAAACGGCCTTCATCACGCAAAAAATGTACGGCAAATTACCGAGCTTTTTTGCAACTTTGCCACGTAATACCTTCACAATAAACGGCTCGGCCTCCAGGGGGGCATTTTATATGCCGCCACCGGATACTCGCACACCGGGCACTTACTTTTTAACATCAGATCCTGCCCAGCAGCCCCTTTATAACCTTGAAGCCCTTAGTTTACATGAGGCGGTACCTGGACATCATTTGCAGAATGCTATTGCTATGGAGCTGGATGTACCTGAGTTTCGCCGTACCTTGAGTCATTCTGCCTTCACCGAAGGATGGGGATTATACTCCGAACGCTTAGGCAAAGAAGCCGGATTTTATCAGGATCCCTACAGTGACTTTGGCCGCTTAGGTTATGAAATGTGGCGTGCCGTGCGCCTAGTAGTAGATACAGGCATTCACGCTTTTGGCTGGAGTCGTCAGCAAGCCATTGATTATTTGGGCTCTCACACCGCACTAACGGAGAAGTCCACAGCTGATCAAATTGATCGTTACATATCTTGGCCAGGGCAAGCATTATCATACAAAATTGGCGAGCTTAAAATACGAGAGCTACGCAGCAAAGCGGAGCACAGCCTCAATGATAAATTCGACATACGCCAGTTTCATGATGTGATCTTAGGGCAAGGGTCTTTGCCAATGGACGTGTTAGAAGACACAGTGAATCTATGGATTGAAACACAGCAAAAACACGACGAATAACCGTCTGTTACCGCTTGTTACGTATTAGTCATAAATAAGTAAATAAAGAGTAATTCACCGACTTGAGTGCCTTTTACTCTTTACCCTACACTAGCTAACGTAAATATAGACTTCTTAGAAAGTTGTAAAAATATAATCATAACAACACCTAACCCAGGGGACAGAGCAAATGGAACGACGCGACTTTATTAAATTAGGGAGTGCCGGCATGGGCACCCTTATGCTACCCATTTCGGGGGCGGCTATATCCGCCGATCAACTACTTGATAAACCAATGGACGTAGCTTATAAAAAGAAGCTTGCTGATATCGCATTAAACGCTGCAAAGGCAAAAGGGGCAACGTATGCCGATGCGCGTATTGGCCGTTACTTAAATCAATTCGTGACGACTCGCGAAACCCGTGTTGATAACATAGTTAATACCGAATCTGCAGGCATTGGCGTACGCGTGATTGCGAACGGCACCTGGGGATTTGCATCTACCTCAAATATGACACCTGACAGCGTGGCTAAAACGGCTGAACAAGCCGTTGCTGTGGCCATAGCTAACTCTAAATTTCAAACCACGCCTGTGCAACTTGCCCCTGTTAAAGGTGTAGGTGATGTAAGCTGGCAAACGCCCATCGTCAAAAACGCCATGGAAGTGCCCATTAAAGACAAGGTCGATTTGTTGTTATCCGTAAACGATGCGGCTATGAAAAACGGCGCCAACTTCATCACCTCAACGTTATTCTTAGTCAACGAGCAAAAGTACTTTGCTTCTACTGATGGTTCCTATATCGACCAGGATATTCACCGATTATGGGCCCCGTTTACAGCCACTGCTATCGGCGATGACGGCTTTAAGCAGCGCGCAGCGCTGGGTAATCCTGTTGGCATGGGATACGAATATTTAGACGGTCTAGAAAAGGACAAAGTACGCATTCAAGGTGCTAACGTAGGTTACAACAACTCCTACGATATGGTTGAAGATGCCGCTGCTGCTGGTAAACAACTACAAGCGAAGCTTAACGCCAAATCAGTTGAACCAGGTAAGTACGACCTGGTATTGGATCCTGCGCATTTAATGCTGACCATTCACGAGTCTGTGGGCCACCCGTTGGAACTTGACCGCGTACTTGGCTATGAAGCCAACTATGCAGGTACCAGCTTTGCTACTTTAGATAAATGGCAAAGTGGTAAATTCCAATACGGCTCGGATATCGTCAATTTATACGCCGATAAAAATCAGCCTCACACCCTAGGTAACGTAGCCTACGATGATGAAGGGGTGAAAACCAAAGAGTGGGATCTGATTAAAGACGGGATTTTAGTCAACTATCAAGCGACCCGCGACCAAGTACACATGCTAGGCCAAAAAGAGTCCCACGGGTGTAGTTACTCACAAAGCTGGCGCGACGTGCAGTTTCAGCGTATGTCTAATGTCTCCCTTCGCCCTAACGACAAAGACTTATCCGCAGATGATGTTATCAAAGACGTGGAAAAGGGCATTTACATTGCCGGTCGTGGATCGTATTCAATCGACCAGCAACGCTATAACTTCCAGTTTGGCGGGCAATTATTCTATGAAATCAAAGAAGGTAAAATCGTCGATCAAATTGAAGATGTGGCTTATCAGTCAAACACCCAAGAATTTTGGAATAGCTGTACTCAGTTAGCCGGGAAATCAGATTATAGAGTGGGTGGTTCGTTCTTTGATGGCAAAGGCCAGCCTTCACAAGTGAGCGCAGTTTCTCATGGTTGCCCAACCACGAGATTCGACAACATCAACGTTATTAACACTGCGCGCAACGTGTAAGCGGCTCACTAAGAAGGAATATAATCATGACAATCATTACAGAAAAACACGCAAAAGAGCTGCTGAGTAAGGTTTTAAAGTTATCAAAAGCCGATGAGTGTGAATGCAATTTGGAAAGTAAAGTGGGCGGTAATATTCGCTATGCCCGCAACACTGTTTCTACCTCAGGCCAGGAAAGCGACTTAGTGCTTATTGTACAATCAACCTTTGGCAAGCGCACAGGCACAGCCACTATTAATGAGTTTGATAATGCCTCGTTAGAGAAAGTTGTACTGCGTTCTGAGGAGTTGGCCAAACTTGCTCCGGAAAATGAAGAATACATGCCGATATTTGGCAAACAACGTTACTTGAAAGCCAATACGTATTTTGACACTACCGCCAACGTCACCCCTGAATATCGTGCTCAAGCCGCATTTGACAGTATTGACCCCTCTAAGAAAAACAAGCTCATAGCAGCAGGCTTCTTAGAAGACGAAGTGCTCATGAGCGCCATTATGAACAGCAAGGGCTTGTTCGCTTATAACACCTCAACCAATGTGGACTTCTCAGTCACTATACGGACAGAAGATGGTAAAGGTTCTGGTTGGTCATCAGGCAATTACAGTGACGTAAAACTTTTAGATACCGCAAAATTGTCATCCATTGCCATCCAAAAGTCTAAAGGTTCCGCTGATGCCAAAGAAATGGAGCCGGGGAAATACACCGTCATTCTTGAACCTGCAGCCAGTGTCGACCTATTGCAAAACATGATGCGTGCTTTCGATCAGCGCTCTGCCGATGAAGGCCGCAGCTTTTTGAGCAATAAAGTTGCGAAAGGTCAAGAAGGTGCCAAAAACAAACTGGGCCAGAAGATGTTCGACGAACGCGTGCATGTATACTCTGACCCGCAACATCCGATCGCTCCCAGCGCGCCTTTTGCAAGTAACGGATACCCGTTGAATAAAATCGACTGGATTAAAGACGGCACCATTAAAAATATGCCGAACTCTCCCTATTGGGCGAAGCATACAAAAAGTGAATATATTCCGAGCAATCGCAACATCATTATGACAGGTGGCGATCAATCCCTAGCCCAAATGATCAAAAGCACCCGACGTGGTGTGTTGGTAACACGATTGTGGTATATCCGCAGTCTGGATCCGCAAAGCTTGTTATACACAGGGTTAACCCGCGACGGCACGTTTTACATCGAGAACGGAAAAATCAAATACCCGATTAAAAACTTCCGCTTCAACGAAAGCCCGATTGTGATGCTAAATAACATTGAAGCCTTAGGTGAACCACAGCGGATTGACGGTAACATGATCCCGCCAATGAAAATTCGTGACTTTACCTTTAGCAGCTTATCTGACGCGGTCTAACATCCGTGTATCTCAGGCTCATTTGAGCCTGAGATAATTGCTATTGGGCTGATTTAATACGGGTTGTAATCTATGGCTATTAATCGTCGACGTTTTATTCAAAGTTCTTGCGTGGCAATTGCGGCGCAAGCCCTAACCCGGGGCTCTTATTCATGGGCACAAAGCAGTCATTTTGATTTCTATTTTACCCGCCTCAGTTATGAGTCCGGGGATTGGGAAGTTGACGAGCGTATGCCAGCGAATATGCTCAACTCACTGATTGAATACACCAGCTTACGGGTCGACATTAAAGAGCGCATCGTGCCCCTATCAGACCCGACTATGTTAAACGCGCCGTTTTGTTATATGGCCGGACACAGGTTAGTTCAGTTTAGTGATGCCGAAGCACAGAATTTTAAACACTATGTAGAAAACGGCGGGTTTGTTTTTGTAGATGATTGCAATCATGATATCGACGGTATGTTCGCTAAAACGTTTGAGGCACAAATGGGCACCATGTTTGGCGAAGATGCATTGCAAAAGATCCCAAATGATCACCCTATCTATAGCGCCTTCTTTACCTTCGACGGGCCACCGCGCACTTCTATCGAGCTTAATGGTTGGGGCGACGATCTGGTCCATAACTACCTAAAAGCTATAGTCATCAAGGGTAAAATAGCCGTTTTGTACAGTAATAAAGATTTGGGCTGCGAGTGGGATTACGATTTTCGTAATAAGCGCTGGCTCAAAGAAGACAACACTAAATTTGCGGTGAATATCGTGCTCTACGCCATGACAGCTTAGTATTTCGATTGGTATAACCAACTCGAAATAATCCATAACTCAGCGAACACGTTTCCCCATTTATAAGGCAGTATGACCATGAGCAGCACTGAAAGCTTACAAGTATCGACGCAAGCCCCAGCCCTAACCGAGCAAGACATTTTACAGTTACTTGCCAAACTGACCTCTGTGACAGAAGAGCTCGGGCGAGTCATAGTCGGCCAACGCGATGTCGTTCAACAATTATTAGTCGCCATGCTGGCAGGCGGTCATTGCTTACTTGAAGGCGCCCCGGGTTTGGCAAAAACGCTTATGGTGAGTTCACTGGCCAAAACCTTAGAGCTTGATTATAAGCGTATTCAATTTACCCCAGACTTAATGCCCAGTGACATTATAGGCACTGAAATTCTGGAGACTGATCATGACAGCGGCGAACGCTTTTTTAAATTCAAGCAAGGTCCGGTGTTCACCAATATTCTATTAGCGGATGAAATCAACCGTACACCACCTAAAACACAAGCCGCTCTGCTCGAAGCTATGCAAGAGCGCACGATTAGTTACGCTGGTAGTATTTATCCGCTGCCTAAACCTTTTTTTGTACTGGCCACGCAAAACCCTGTTGAGCAGTCAGGTACTTATGCATTACCTGAGGCTCAGTTAGACCGATTTTTAATGTTTGTGCGTGTGGGATATCCAAGCGCAGCAGAAGAAGTTGAAATACTCAAGCGCACCACAGGTACACAAAGCGTGACGTTAAAAGAAGTCCTGCACACACAAGACATTCTTACCCTGCAAGGTTTAGTGCGCCAAGTGGATATATCTGCGGTTCTGCTCGAATATATCAGTGTGTTAACCCGCAATACTCGACCTGACGGCAGTGACAATACACAAGTTGCAGACTTCGTAAGATGGGGCGCAGGCCCGCGCGCTGGGCAAGCGCTAGTATTATGTGCCAAGGCCAATGCGCTATTAAATGAGCGCTTCGCGGTGACACTAACGGACATTCATAAAGTTGCCCACGGTGTGCTGCGTCACCGTATTTTGCTCAACTTTCAGGCTGAAGCACAAAACGTTGACACTGACACCGTAATTGACCATTTACTCAAGCACACTCCATTACCAAAAAGTCCGCTGACGTCATCTACCTCCGCCGGTAACTTAAGCTAATTATGCAGCAATGGATCGATCCCCTTACGCTTTCGCGGATAAAAGACATGCCACTAGTAGCCAAAACTGTGGCGGAAGGTGTATTACATGGTCAACACACGAGCGTGCAGAAAGGTTCAGGGATCGAATTTAGTCAGTATCGAAGCTATGAGCCTGGCGATGAGCTAGGCAAAGTAGACTGGAAACTATTTGCTCGCTCAGACCGCTATTTTGTGCGCGAAGCTGAACGTGAAAGTGACACTCATATTTGGTTGGTGCTGGATGCTAGCCAATCTATGTTACAGCAATCCGTCGCCAGTAAGGCGCAAAACGGTTGGCATAAACTCGATTACGCACGTTATTTTTTAGCCACCATTGCCTATATTGCACAGCAACAAGGTGATGCAGTCGGCCTGTTGGGATTGTCCGACACGCATATTGATTACCTGCCTTGTGGCACAGGACAACGACATTGGCATAAGCTGATGCTCAAATTAAGCCAACTAAAAGTAGGTGAGAAATTTCCTACTCACGAAAACCTACAAAGGCAGCTTGGTAATATACGCCCCCAAGGATTGATCTTCGTTTTAAGTGACTTCATTGAACATAATCACGAAATATTGGAATTCATGCAGCCGTTGAATCACAGTAAAAATGAACTCGTTGCTATGCAGTTGGTGTGTGATGACGAGCTGAAATTTCCATATAAAGGCGCGATAAGAGTCGAAAACCCGGAAACACAACAACAAATACTGGTTTCAAGTAAAGACATAAAGGCCCCATATCTTGCAGCTTATCAGCGGTTTCAAATGGGTTTACAAGACCATTTAAGCGTGCAGAACGTTAATCTGTTTACGGCTAATATCGACCTTCCTTTGGATGAAAGCGTACATGCTTATCTCGCGTCGCGCAGGAAGGTCAGATAACCGTGTCGAGCATCATCAATACCCTAGCTAACTTTTGGCTATCGCCCCTATGGCTACTCGGCTTATTAGCGGTGACGATACCGCTGGTCATTCATTTATTCAGTAAAAGCAAAGCCCCGCTTATTTCCTTTGCACAATTTGCCCTTATCCCAATTCAACAGAGCAGGGTAGCAAATGCGATGCGGATCCGTCAGTGGCTCTTATTAGCATTACGGGTATTCATTTTGATAATGTTGAGTTTGTTACTCGCCCAGTGTGCCAAACCTGCAAAAGACAACAGCAAAGTCGAATACTTACTCGTCAGCAATGATTGGCTTGCGACCAGCAATCAACAACAAAAGCAAACCTTGCTGAATAGGTTTAATCAGACCTCTGATACGTCTGAAAGACGATTAGTACGGTTGGGATTGAACAAGCTTAATACCGTCATCAAGGGAACAAATAATGATGATTATATCTCGAGCGAACAGGGCCTATTAACACTTAGCGTGTTAAATCCAGATAAGGTAACGAAGCAGCATTCTGTAAGACCGCAGCTTACGATCTGGCAGCAGGTCGCCGACTTTTACGCCACACACACCACAATAACTCCGGCAAATATTCAGGTATTTACCACCGACCGCCTTGCGCTATTCGATAACGAACAAGTGGCCGTGCCAGCTCAAATAAAATGGCATATCTTGAAAAAGGAAAATGCGGCAAAAAACAGTTTAAAATCGACGATATTGCTGCTATTAACGCAAAAAAACCAAGAACAGGCAGATTATATACGCGCAGCATTAAGTGCCATTAACACCCAGCGCGAGCATAAAATACAATTTGACTTAGCCCAGCTTGCAACCTTTTCAGCTTGGGCTGAATTGTCACGATATGACTGGATATTTTACCTAGCGAATGGACAACCGAGCACTGAATCACGCACTCGCTTAAGTCAATATGTTCAAGGTGGAGGGCAACTTTTGTTAGTCGCAGCCGATGCCCTCGAACAAGGCAATTGGCAGGTTAGTAGCAATATTAGCAGCCCCGCAAACAGTGATATTAAGCTAACGCAAATGGGTGAGCCGCCAAAGGTGTTACTAGCCAAAAAAGATAGAGGGGCAGATACACAAAAAAAAGAAGTCACCAAGGTAATATGGCAAACCGATGAGGGACAAACCGTATTAGACTCCGTCACAGATAGTCACTCAGAGACACCTGGGCAAGTCTTACGTTTTCACAGCCGTTTTGAGCCTAATTGGAGCAATTGGGTCACCCAATTGGACTTTCCTTTTACCCTAGACAGTATCCTGAATCGACAGGCTTATCGTGATGAATTTTCGACCAATGCGCGCTTACATACAACGCAAATTACTGCTGGCGCTAGTCAAGCCCAATTGCCACCGATTTCCCAGAACATACGTCTAAGCAAAGCGTTAAACCGTCAGCGTGAAAAGAGCAATCATCATTGGTTACTCATTATGTTAGTCGGCGCATTTTGTCTTGAGCGAGTGTGGGCTGAGTTTGGCGTTAAAACAAGCCGCGTTGACGGACGAACCAATGAAGGGTAAACCTCTATTGCCCGCTCAACGATTGCATGCGTTAAAGCGCGCTTTACAAAAAAGTAAACAGCGTCAACTGTTCCAGCATATGTTGCAATGCAGCCCTTTGTTGTTTGTACTTGCGTTGCTGTCTTGTCTGTTATTGTCTCAGGTCTATTCTCAGTGGCCAATTTACGCGCAATACACCTTGCTGCTATGCGCGCCAGTGTTTATTTTTGTCTTGGGTTTTGTGCGCCCGTCTTATCGACAAATAACCTACGCTAATTTAGCAAAAGATCTTAACAGGCGCTTTTCAACTCTTGAAGAAAGCTGTGCATTGCTGTTCATGGTTGAAGATAACACTAGTAGCTTAGGTCTAACGCCCGAGCAATCGCTCACAAGTCTTCAGCGCTTGCAGTTCAATCGCAGCGCAAATGCGTTAGATAACTTAATCCATACCAAGGATGTTGACTTAGCGGCACGCTATCCACTTAAAGTGCCTATTTTCATCAATATAGCCACAGGATTAGTGTGTTTCATCTTATGGTATTTTGTTGCTGGTAACCCACAGTCTTGGATAGGACAAAGTGAACATGCCAGCCTCAACGGTCAAGCTAACAGCACCAGCGTTAAAGCAGACCGTTTGCCCAGCATAATAACCGCGCAACTGGATGTCACACCGCCTCCATATGCCCTTGGCATTAACGGATACACCACTCATCAGACACATGCTTTAGATGCGCAAGTACTTGCTGGTAGCCAAGCAACTTGGCGCATCGACTTATCTGCCCGTCAATCACAGTACAGCCTTAAATTTAGTGATAATGACAGCCTTGCGTTAACTCAAAATGCGGACGGCATTTTCACTGGGTCTAAGGTTATTCATCGTTCATCGGTTTACCAAGTCCTCGATGAAAAACAAAGGGTTGTAGCGGTACACACCTTAATGGTCACTGCAGATGAAGCTCCCAAAATAACCTTCATTGCGCCACAAGCCACGATCACTGAAATACCTAGCTATGCTGAGGGAACGAAGCCTGTGGTATACACCCAAGCCCTCATAAAGGATGATTTTGCGCTAGGTAAAGTAGAAATAATTGCCTCAGTTGCCAAAGGCTCAGGAGAGTCTGTTAAGTTTCGCGACAGCGTATTTACCTTCGATACCGTTCAAAGCATTGCAGGCGAGCAGGTGTATAACAAATCATGGGATTTAGTTGCCCTTGGAATGGCACCAGGAGATGAGCTGTATTTTAGTATCAGAGCATGGGATAACCGTCAGCCGGATCCTCAACGGAGCCGTTCTTCGAGCAAAATTGTGCGTTGGTTAGACGAAGACACCGAAACGGTGTTCAGTGAGGGCACCTTAGTCGACAACATGCCTGCTTATTTTAAAAGCCAGCGTCAGATTATCATAGATACCAAAGCACTGATTGCGAATGAAGCGATATTAAATGACCCCGAGTTTAAACAGACCTCTGGAGAACTGGGCATCGCTCAAGCCGATTTAAAACACAAATACGGCCAATTTGTAGGAGATGAAATAAGTGGCATAGTGCACACCATGGAAGGCGGAGCAAACACTGAGCAATTCGACCAAGACAACCATGAAGAACATGCTGATGACGAGAAAGAGGATGAACACAAGGAACACAGCGCACATTCAAAACCTGACGCAATGGATAAGTCAGGCTACCAAACGGCAATAGAACAGTTTGGTCACGCTCACGGCGAAACCGACGTAGCGATATTTAAAACCCAAGACACAATAGAACAAAACCCTCGGGTCATGATGAAGCGCGCCATTGGATATATGTGGCAAGCGGAAAGCCAATTGAGATTAAATCGTCCGCAAGATGCCCTTCCCCATGAAGAGCAAGCCTTGTTATGGTTAAATCGCGCTAAAAAAGCCGAGCGGATTTACGTGAAACGGCTTGGATTTGAGCCCCCGCCCGTGAGCGAGAAGCGTCGTTATCAAGGCAAGTTAGATGATATTGAAAATAACGTGCAACAGCATCCCACCGTTCAAAATGACAGCAACATACAAGCACTGCAACGCCTCATTGCGTTACTCAATGCTCCAATGCAATCGACAGTGCCTTTTAATAACGACGAACTCGCAATACTGCAAGATGCAAACTCACGGTTACAGAACATGTTAGATGAGGATCCCAATGTCATTCGGATACTTGCTTTGCTAGCACAAATTGAAAGTGCCAAGCAACGCCACCCAACATCATGTGAATTGTGCGCCGAGCGTTTGCAAGCACAGTTGTGGCAGCTTTTACCACCAGCACAAAGTAGCCCTGCCCAACCGCGTCGCCCATATAGCAATACCCAACCTGCCATTAAACATTACGCGGAGTTTTTGCGCATCAAGGAACACCCATGAGCTGGCACGTCGCACAAATAGGCGCATATTCATTAACCACGCCGCAGAATATGTCGTTAAGGCAGTGCACGGTACTGGGCATACTGCTGCTAGGAGCATGGCTATTTAGCAATCTGTTGATTTATCGCCGTTTATTCAAACCTCGAGGGTATATTTGCGCGCTTCTGTTAAGCCTCAATACCTTAGCCTTCATGGCGTTTTTAGGCACGGTATTAGATACCAGGTATTCCCATACTCACACCAAGCAAGCCATATTGGTTACATCAGGCGTAAGCCAAGAAAAACTCGCAGCCTTAGGCAAGGATAAATCCGGTTATAACACGGTATTCACGTTGGATAACAATATCGATTTGTCTGGCGCAACCTATTTAGCCTCGCCGTCTCTGCTCGTTCATGCCATGCCTGATGTTGATACAATATCCGTGTTAGGGGATGGCTTAAGCTCTGAACAGTGGCGAACATTGCTCGCCACTCAAGCACATAGGGACGGTGTTTATACTAACAGTATCGCTGTCACGTTTAGCCCCAGCATTAAAAGTACCGGCTTGGTAGATATGCGCTGGAATAGACAAATCACCTTAGGTGAGCAGCTTGATATTACTGGGATCGTGCAAGCCCCAACTACAGTAGACAAGGCAAATAGTCACGACACGACTCAATATTTATTACAGCTACAAACACCAAGCGGTTCAGTAGAACAAGAGGAGCATCTCGTCGCCGGACAATCATTCCATTTAAGTACACAACCCAAATCGGCTGGTCAATGGTTATATACATTGAAATTGCTAACGTTAAGCAGCCAACAGGTACTTGAGCAAAGTCAGTTAGCGGTATCCATTGAGCAGCCGCCTACGCTGCGTGTGGCGATTTGGCAATCTGCCCCATCTTTTGAAACCAAACACCTAAAAGACTGGGCTAGCAAAACAGGCAGTCAGATAAAAGTTGTTACGCAAATCAGTCAACAGGCCTATTTGCGCCAAACTATCAATCAAGCCCCCCTCGCAACAGGTTCAGTTGCCCCCAAGGGTAAACAATTTTTCAGCCCACAAGCCTTAAATGACAGCGACATTTTACTCATGGATGGGCGCGGATTAGTGCAGCTATCTGTTGATGAGCGAGACCGCTTGGGGGAAGCGGTCGAGTCTGGGATGGGCTTATTGGTTTTTGCTGATAACGATTTAGCCGATAGTAACTTGTTCAATGGTGCGCCGCAAAAAAAGAAACTGAATATGCCTAGGGTACAAGTAGATAAGCAAGCAGAAGATGAATTAGCGATTATCTACCCACAGAGGCCCGTAACGAAAAACGCTAAAGCCATGCCCAGTCAATTGCTTGCGGTATCGCCCTTACGTTTTAGCAATGAGCAAGGCGATGTATTGCTTAACGCCCCTAACCAACGTCCTCTGGTCAAACGTGTCCATCAGGGGTTAGGGCAAGTCGCCATGACCTTAATACCACGCAGCTATGTGTGGAAAATCAACGATAATCAACAAGCGTATGGGCGCTTATGGCATTATTTGTTTAAACAAATTGCCCGCAATACGCAGCACACGTACTGGCAACCAGAGAAACAAGACCAATTGACCTTGTTACATGCCCAGTTGAATGCCTGTTTAACCCTAGGCAATGATAAATTTACTGTGTCCCGCTACCAAGCATTTAGCCAGTACATGGATAACCAACTGCGCATAGAGCAACCCTTGGTGTTGAATCAACAACCTGAACAACCTATTTGGTGGTGCACACATTATTGGCCGCAAACGTCTGGTTGGCACCGCCTTTATCTCGCTAACACGACTACCGCTAATCAAGCTGAAACATCGCTAAATAAACCTGCCGCCTCGCAATACCGGTACGTGTATTCCCCTGATACATGGCCTAGTTGGCAGCAATCAAATAAACACGCCGCCAGCAAAGAAATGGCTGCGTTAAGCCCTCAAAAAACGAGCAACATGCACCAGGAAATTTTACATAAAGGATGGTTTTACGGTCTGCTTTTGTTAATGCTGACACTGTTGTGGTTGGCGCGCCGCTTGCTCTGAAATTGAGCAAGGGCGACAATATAACAGCGATTATTGACCGAATAGCTTATAACGCGAAATACGTTTTAATTCCCTCAAGAATACTGGCTGTCGCCACAGAGGCAAGGATTAATCCCATGACTCTACTGACAATATTTGCACCACCGTTGCCAATGATTTTGTGAATAGGCCCTGCCGTCATGAGCAGAATAAGCGTGATCAACAGCACTGATAGCATGATACCCGCCGTTGTTGCTTGCTCCTCTAAGGTATAACGGGCATTTTCCGTGAGCATAACCGCAGCAAGCATAGCTCCGGGGCTAGCAATGGACGGCACCGCCAATGGAAAAATAGCGGTTTCAGTAACCGACTTGGCCATGCGTAACTCGCTTTTAGCCTTGCCCTCACCAAATATCATGGTTAACGCAAAAAGAAATAATACGATCCCGCCAGCAATTTCAAAGGCAGAAAGTGGGATCCCCATAGCTGACAGTAAGTACTCACCGGCAACAATGAAAAACAACAAGATACCCGTTGCGGCAATAATGGCCTTATAAGCAATATGGCGTTTGGCTTTGGCATCAAAACCAGTGGTAGTCGCAATAAAAACAGGCACACTACCGATAGGGTCGATGACGGCAAAGAAGAAAATAAAAATCGGGATTAATTCGCTCATATGGCTCCTACGGAAGAAAAGTCATGGAGTAAGGGGATAAATATTACCCTAACAAAGTGATGTGTGTTACTAAAATAATAGGTGGGATTAATGCTCCTTATTAAAGATAATACCGAATAGCCAATATTAGTTGCCAATATACAAGGGACAAATATAACATAAACACGGCTATCTAATCGACATTAAAAATGTCACTTAATGTATCCAGAAGTCACGAAATGAGTAGAGTGCGTGATTAAAATACGAGATCGTCGGCAAAATGAAAAATGGATCTCACTGGCAAATCGCAGCAAACCTAGCATTTAAAATCGACGCCAAATCATCCGGGGTGAGCGCTATTTCTAGTCCTCTTTTACCAGCACTGACGTAAAATGTCTGTAGTTCCCGCGCGGAGGTATCTATGATTGTCATTAGACGTTTCTTTTGCCCTAGTGGACTCACGCCGCCAAGTACATAACCTGTCACTCGCTCCACTTCTGCTTTATCTGCCATCTGGGCTTTTTTTGCCCCCACTGCTTTGGCTAGCAATTTCATACTAAGCATGCGTTCGACAGGCAATATAGCGACGCATAACGTCTGGGTGTCTAACTTAACAACGAGTGTTTTAAACACCACATTGGCGGCTAAACTTAGTTTCTGAGCCGCTTCTAAACCAAATGATTCAGCTTGTGCATCATGTTCATATTGCAGCACTTGGTGAGCAATTTTACTTTTAAGCAATAAATTAATAGCCGGTGTCATTTTGCACCCTTCCTTGCACAGGAATTAACCCTGTCGCTGTTCACCCATGGCCAAAGCAGGCAGCTCGCCACTTAAACCAATGGCGTGGCGCACAATATTTTGCTTCGCCCTCGGTAATTGGTCCATTGCTGATAAGCCGATATCCCGAACGAATTTTTGCACCGGATTGGCCCCATCAAACAAGCGTTTAAACGACTCCATGGTGGCGATCATTTTTACCGCTTCCGTTTTACGCCAGCGCTCATAAGGGCGCAAATTTTTGCTTAAACCAATATCTTTACCCTGCTCTGATATTTTAATGACCTGCTCAGCCAATGCCACTGCGTCCATGATCCCAAGATTTGCCCCCTGACCTGCCAACGGGTGCACCGTATGGGCCGCATCACCCACCAAGGCAACACGATCCGTTACCCATTGCCTGGCGTAACGCATTTTAAGGGGAAAACTGTGACGCTCACTTACCACCTCACATATGCCTAATCGCATATCAAAGGTCGCCATTAATGCTTTAGCAAATGCGGCATTATCTAACGCTAGTAATTGTTTCGCTATGGGCTCTTGTTGCGACCAAACGATTGAGCAATGGTGCTGATCCCAAAGGGGTAAAAACGCAAGTGGCCCATGAGCGGTAAAGACCTGACGAGCCGTGTTGTCGTGGGGTAAGCTTGTTTTGATCGTCGCGACAATCGAATGATGTTCGTAGTCCCAAAATGTCAGGGGTAAATTCGCTTTTTGTCGCACCATAGAATTGGCGCCATCGGCACCGACCACCAAACGAGCGGTGAGCATATTTTCGTCATCAAGGGTGAGAAAACTTTCTTGTTGACCAAATACCATCTTGCTCACTTTTTTCGGCGCAATAAGACTAATATGTTTGCTTTGCTGTGCTTTTAACCATAGAGCGCGGCGCAAATTTTGATTTTCAACCACGTGCCCCAAATATGGCTGTTGCACATCTTCATGGGAAAACCCGATATTTGCGAAGCTGTCTTGATCCCATACGGACATATGCTGATAAGCACACAAACGCTCTTGGTCAAGTAACGGCCACACACCCAGCTTTTCCATCACAGTTTGGGTGGCTAGCGTGAAAGTACTCACTCTCAATTGAGGCGCGGCGTCGAGGGACTGGTCACCAACTTGTGCATCAATTACGGCAACATTGAGCTCACTTGTGGCTAAAGTAAGTGCCACCGTTAGACCAACTACACCTCCTCCGATGACGACCACATCATAACTTTGCATCAATTACGTTCCTATTTAAGGTTAGGTTTCATTGTTGAATTTATTTTTCGGGTTGGCCTTTTGCCATAAGCGCTTCGATATGTGCCATGTCTTTAGGAACATCTTGCGTTAACACTTCATGCCCCTGTGCTGTCACTAACAGGTTATCCTCTATTCGAATACCGATACCTCGCCAACGCGACGCAACAGGGGCGTCTGCAGCAATATAAATACCTGGCTCTACGGTTAACACCATCCCCGGTTCGAAGGGTCGGTCATTGCCGTCAATTTTATAATTTCCCACATCGTGCACATCAAGTCCTAACCAATGACTCAAGCCATGCATAAAAAAGGCTTTGTAGTGTTGCTGCTCAACATTTTCAGCCAAAGTGCCTTGCAACAAGCCTAACGTAAGCAAACCTCGGGTTATCACCTCGATGGCCACTTGCGTCGCCTGACCGACTGTGTTGCCTGGTTTAATACAAGCAAATGCAGCCAACTGGGCGTCTAAAACCAGTTGATACAATTGAGCTTGCTCCAATGAAAATTGACCGGATACCGGAAAGGTACGAGTAATATCTGCCGCGTAGCCTTGTAGTTCACACCCAGCATCAATCAGTACCAGCTGGCCAGCTTTTAGTTCGGCGCTATTTTCGGTGTAATGCAAAATACAGGCATTGTCGCCGCTACCGACAATGGTGCTATAGGCTGGGTGTTTGGCACCTTGCATAGCAAATTCGTGATGCAATACAGCTTCTAATTGATATTCGAATCGTCCGTGCTGGGCAAACTGCATGGCTTTAATGTGCGCTTGGGCACTTATTTTTGCAGCCTGGCGCATTATGTCTATTTCAAAGGCCGATTTAAACAATCGCATTTCGTCCAGTAATATTCGACTGTCAAGGATACTACTAGGTGCAGTTTGGCTCTGCTTCGGAGCCCCGCGCAACTGGGCTAAGCAATCCAGTAGTAATGCTTCCGTTTCAGGGTGATCACCTAATGCAAAATAAAGCTGATCGTGTCCATCGACTAGCTCAAGCACTCGGTCTTCAAATTCATCGCTGTCAAAGGCAAGGTCAACACCATATGCACGTTTTGCCTCACGCGGACCGATGCGTCTGCCCTGCCACATTTCAATATTGGGATCTTTCCCTTGGCAAAACAGCACGCATAATCCTTGCGGATAGGCTGGCGCATTCGACAAAATTAACCAGGCATCGGGTTCAGGAAAACCACACAGATAATGAAAATAACTGTCTTGACGGAAGGCAAATTCAGTGTCGCGGCTGCGTGTGTGTAGTGACGCGCTTGGCACAACACATATGCTGTTGCTGTGCATATTGCTAAGCAGCTGTTGACGCCGCTCGATAAAAGCACTGTTTTCAAATTCTATCATGGGAATAGTGACTTAATGGACTGTCTTAGGTTGACTTTGCTGCTCTTCAGGCGATTTACCCAACTCGTTGAAACACAACATAGCACTGACTCTCACGTACTCGACCACCTCGAATAACGCCTGTTCGAATTCTTCGCCTTCAGCCATCTCTTCATCCATACGGGCAATTTCAGCAAAATCTTCAAGAGCCTCTTTGACATCTGCTGAGCATTGGGTCAGGTCGTCCTGATGCAAACCAAAACCAAGCATAAAACCTTGAACCCATTCCAACAACGCTTGACCCCGTTCATTAATTGGCGCGGCATCATCCGGCAAACATAAAACCAACGCAAAATCAGTTTCGACTAATTGTTGACAGGTTTCGTTGTATAATTCGGTTAATTGCAGCTCAATCTCTTTGACTAATGGCTCACCTTGATTCACAAAGTCTGCGATTGCTTCAATCCAGTCCTGTGATTCAAGTGGCATACCACCACCTAGCATCCCGCAAAAGACACCTTGAATTTCTGCTGCACTGGCTAAGATATTTTCGCGCTGAAGCGCTGCGGATATCAGTTCGTAGTTCTGTTGTTGTGTATTCAAAGCATTGCCCCATATTGTTAATGAGTCAATTCTAACACTATGGTCAGATCAGGTCATGCCCAGCTCATGAGTAATTCACCGATAAGTGAAATGAGATTGGAAAGTTAACCCAAGAACATACTATAATGGCGCCGAATTCGCGGTTTTAATTACCTTAGATGTAAAAGCAAACGGTTTTCGTACAAAACATGTTCAACAATGACCATGTACTATGTTTCCTGGAATGTTTGCCAGTTCAGTAATGTCCCTGGCCGATGCTTTTTACCTAGGAAGTTGATTCCATCGCTATTGTGCAAGCTCGGCTCGTATCGAGACGCCTACGGCAATGATGATACTTCCGCCCTGAACTTTCGGTTCACGGGCGTACACCGAACAGCGGCATTTCGGGAGACACCTTTCATTTTACGAACTCGATAAGATATATTATTTTGTCGCCTTGCTGCATGATGACTTCACGGATGAAAAAGATGCACTTCAATCACGTTTACAAATGGCTAATATGAATCAAGAAACAATAATACGCCAACGCGGCGCCGTTATCGTAGATGCTCTTAATGGCGTGGTAAAATGGAAATACGATGATTTTAACCGTTCACTATTAGCTGAGTTTTCGGTAGATAAAGCCCCTCTAGTTAACGACATTATACTTCAGAATTTTCCGATTGAATGGCACATCAATAACATTAAGCAAGCCCCAGAGCTGATGAAACACTTGGCCGGTAAATATGCCCGTTTAAGCAAAAAACAGAAACTTTATTACGCTCAACAAGAAGACAGACCCGAAGTCATGCTTGCTTGGTGGCCTTGGGGACATGGGGCAACAGTATCAATTAGGCTATTCATGGTCAGCCAAGAACCATTTGTTTCAACAAAACCCTTCCTGAAACGAATTTTCTCCTTTCTAAAGTAAAAAAGACGGTTTTTTTAATACTTATTTGCGACATATAAGCAAATACTCGGTTAGAATAACGCCAAAATGATATTAACTTTCGGAATTATTCTCTATGGCCGTTATTAACTTTGGTTCTATTAATGTGGACCATGTTTATCAGGTTGAGCACTTCGTACATCCTGGTGAAACGTTAGCCTCAACGCATTATCAATGTTTACTTGGTGGCAAAGGAGCGAACCAATCAATCGCGCTTGCTAAGGCTGGCGCAGATGTACGGCACGTTGGTCGCATCAATGAGTCTGATGCCAACTTCAAACAAATCATGATCAAGCACAACATCAATTGTAAATTTGTCGCCTGTACCGAAAGCCCATCTGGCCATGCTATTATTCAAGTCACTCCTTCCGGCGAAAATGCCATTGTATTGTTCGGTGGTGCCAACCATGAAATCACCGCAAAGGATGTGATGGCTGCGCTTGACGACGTTAAGTCCAATGACTGGGTGTTAACCCAAAATGAAACCAGCGCCATTGATGAAGTGCTAAAACAAGCTAAAGAAAAAGGCTTAAAAGTAGCATTCAACCCAGCTCCTATGACCGAATCGGTTAAACAATTACCGGTAGACTGTATCGACTTATTGATTGTCAATGAAGTTGAAGCCCAAGAAATTTCTGGCCACAGCGATATTGATAGCATGGAACAGTACTTCCGTACTCACTGGTCACATAGCGAAATAATTATCACCTTAGGTAAAGCTGGGGTGTGTATGCTGAAAAAAGATCGCAGAATTGAAGTTGACGCCTTTGTCGTTGACGCAGTCGATACGACTGCCGCAGGGGATACCTTTATCGGTTTCTTTTTGTCGGCATATAGTCAACATACAGATGCAAAATCAGCACTTACTCGTGCCTGTGCGGCATCAGCGCTTGCTGTCACCCAAGTGGGGGCCGCCCAATCTATTCCAGATGAAGAGCAAGTAAACCGTTTTCTTGCTAAACATCACAGTTAACCTACATTTCACGAGGATCTTATGAGTCATAAAATAATTCTTGATACCGATCCGGGTATCGACGATGCCATGGCGATTTTTTTCGCATTTCAATCTCCAGACATTGAGGTACTCGGTCTTACCACCGTTTATGGCAACGTTCCCGTTGAAATGGCGGCGCAAAACGCGCTGACCCTGTGCGAAATAGCAGGTAAAGATATACCGGTATGCAAAGGTGTAGGCATGCCTTGGGTAGGCCCTCAGTCTAAGTATGCTCACTTCGTACACGGTGATGATGGTTTTGGTAATATCTACCCTGAACCCTCAAAGCGTGAACTTGATCCTCGTAGCTCAGCTCAATTTATTATTGATATGGCACGCCAACACCCTGGCGAGATTACAGTAGTAGCTATTGGTCCTCTGGGTAACCTTGCCCTTGCCCTGCGCCTTGAACCTGAATTGCCTAAGTTATTAAAAGGTGTGTCTATCATGGGCGGCGCGGCATTTGTACCTGGCAATGTCACTCCCGTGGCGGAAGCCAATATCTGGAACGATGCGTTTGCAGCTGAAATCGTGTTTGCTGCCGATTGGAACTTGACCATGTTTGGTTTAGACGTAACGAACTCATTGCCTTTCCAACCTGTGTTTTTGGAAACCTTGCGTGCCAATAACGCTAAATTAGGCGGTTTCGTCCACGATGCGGCGCAGTTTTACATGGATTTTTATTCACAAAATCGTGAAGACCGCGTGTGCTTTTTCCACGATGCCATGCCGATTGCGCACCTTGTTGACCCAACTTTATTTGAAATTACCCGTGGCCATGCGCGTGTATCAACAGATCCGTTGAACATTGGTCAAACAACCATAGCGCCAAAAAACACCACGGCGAGTCCTCACTGGCTTGAAGCGCAACAGATTGATGTAGCGGTTAAAGTTGACAAAGAAAGACTTACCCAGTTATACCTCGATACCTACTAAATCTATTTAGATATACCGACACCCTGTTTCTTTTGAAGCCACGGTGTCGGTAACATTTATTGAATGCTAATAGCTCCTGGGACTCCAGATGAAACAGCACGCTTACTTGCTTTATCCAAATACCACATCCTGAATACAGGAAGTGAAAAAGTCTTCGACGATCTGACTGCCCTAGCCCCGGAAATTTAACAAACACCCATAGCGCTCTTCAGCCTAGTAGATGAAAGGCGAAGATACCCGTGATCGAAGATAATGTAATTAATCGGGAAGTCAGACTCACCATGTTTGAATCCTTGTCCCTTGATATTGCTATTGCAGCGACTGGAGAAGAAGCGTTGCAGTGCAGCGCGCAGACACAAAATGACATTATTTTCATGGGCATCCATTTACCCGGTATAGATGGACTTGAAACCAGTCAATACATTAAACAATACGCGCCCAATTTACCGATTATTGGCTTCTTTGTGGATACCTTTGAACTGGAATTGTTTCTTAATCCGCCCAGCGAAGGCCACACACTAGATGATTATCTGACTAAACCGGTGGATAATCATAAAATCATCAATGTGCTCAATCGATATTTTTGTGCGTTAAATTAAGGGCTAAGTAGTTAATCAATATGCTTCCAACTGAATCAAGATCGACACTACGCAAATATTTTCGCCAACAACGCAATGCACTTAGCAACGCACAACAGCAACTTGCCAGCGTACAACTACTTAAGCAATGCAAGAGCCTTGGCATATATCAACAAGCAAAAACAATCGCTTGTTACCTAGCCCAGGACGGTGAATTATCACTGACTCCATTAATTGAAGATGCATGGCATCGAGGCAAAGACGTATGCTTACCAGTGCTTCACCCATTTGCAAAGGGTTACCTGCTATTCGTGCGCTACCATCCTAACAGCACGCTGCAAGCTAATCGCTTTGGCATTCCTGAACCTGTTATTAACTTACCTGACATAATACCACTGGAGGAAGTTAATTTGATTTTTGCGCCGTTAGTGGCATTTGATGAGCAGAGTCGGCGTTTGGGTATGGGGGGCGGATTTTACGACCGCACGTTAGCACCTGTACTAAAAAACGCACTGGAAACACATATTTGCGGTGTTGCCCATGATTGCCAGAAGGTGGAAACCGGTTTAAAAAGTGATCGCTGGGATATTCCCATGCAACAGATTATTACCCCATCAAAAATCTACCGTGCTTCATAGAGCCGGAGATAAATTATATTTACAGCGTATATTTTGTTAACGCCTTGGGTATACTTTAACCATTACAGACTCATAGAAGAATACAATGAATCAAGACGATAAAAAGAAAGCCGTTGCTCAGGCTGCCATACGATATGTTGAAAAAGGTTCAATAATCGGTGTAGGCACGGGTTCTACCGTTAATTACTTTATAGAAGCACTTGCACCATTAAAAAATGACATAGTCGGCGCAGTGTCCAGCTCAGACGCGTCAACTGAGCGTTTAAAGGCGTTAGGTATAGAGATATTTGATTTGAACTCTGTGGATCAGTTATCTGTGTATGTTGATGGCGCAGATGAGATCACAGAGCACCGCCATATGATAAAAGGTGGTGGCGCTGCGCTGACCCGCGAAAAAATTGTAGCCGCGGTAGCCCAAAAGTTCGTGTGCATCATAGATGACACGAAAAACGTCGGGGTACTCGGTGCATTTCCGTTGCCCGTTGAAGTCATCCCTATGGCACGCTCTTATGTGGCAAGGGAAATTGTCAAGTTGGGCGGCGATCCGGTATATCGACAAGGCGTGGTCACCGACAATGGCAATGTGATCTTAGATGTACATAATCTAACAATACTCAATCCAGTAGAGTTGGAGCGTCAGTTGAATAATATTGTTGGGGTTGTCACCAATGGCTTGTTTGCTATGCGTGGCGCTGATGTTGTATTAACAGGCAGTGAAAATGGCGTTGAAGTGAACGAATAAATAACGTCATAATGCCCCAAAAAACCCAGTAAAACCGCCTATTCAGGCGGTTTTACTGGGTTTTATACTGCATATTCATTTGGACACAAAATCGTCATAAAGCAATGTCAGACTGATTAACTGCTCTCCTACCCAGTGATGCTTTTGTGTTAATGCATTTGGATTCATTAACCCCCTTGCTGGTCATTACCAACGTCTGTGTGATGGGAATGTTGTTACTTGTGGGCCGTCAAATCCATTACACTCAAAAGTTGTTCGGCCTGAACAACAAAAATAAATCCCTACTGCGCTTAATCAACAGATGGAAGCTCATTCCTCATCCTATTATGCCAACGCAATCCCCCTACTCACCCGGTACCAGCAACAATTTATGCAATTAGGCCATGCTGATCGCCATATCGGGTTAAATCACGAGAGTGAACTACAAGGCCGTTTCGCTATCAAGGGCATCTAGTTGGACAAAATGTATTGGCCCTGGAGCTCCGACTGCAAATTAACGGGGCACAACGCTGCGTGGAAATGACCAGTGTCTTGATAATGCTAAGCAATTCTGATTGTGTTATTGGTGCGTAGTTTTCTGACGCTGCAATGCGCCTTCAGCGACTTCGTGATGTTCTTTTATCGCTGTAAGCGGGAATATCAACATATGGATAAAATAAGCCGTTTAAAACATCTTAAATTTGGCGATTAGGCACAAAGACTAAATACATCGCTATAAATAAGTAAATAACAATTTTTAATTTTACCTACTGAGTGCTTTAAAACGAAAAATCGGCTTGTAGTTTTTCAACTATCGCTACATTTGCCGCAGGGAATTCGTACTCGTTTAACTGAGCGATATCAACCCAACGACTCGTTTGCCCTTCTTGGTGCTGTGGCTCACCGGAAAAATCTGTCACCAACTGAATATGTAAACGCACGTGTTTATCGCCATAATCATGCTCTATAAGCATATAGGTATGCTGCGCAGTGACTCGTATACCAATTTCTTCTTGTAGCTCTCTGGACAGTGCTTGCTCAACAGATTCACCGGTCTCTTGCTTGCCTCCGGGGAATTCCCATTTTCCACCCTGGTGCAACTGGTCTGCCCGTTTACTGATATAAATCAGCTGTTCACGTTTTATCACACCTACTGCTACATCAACGACTTTCACTGTATTTCCTCAGTTATTAGGCAAAAAAAACGGGCCAATTCGATTAGGAACAGCCCGTTGTTATGTCACATTGTTATGTGCTAACTAGAGTAGCCTAGCTCAATTTACCGTGACACTGTTTATACTTTTGACCTGAACCACATGGACAGGGATCATTTCGACCCACCTTAGGTCCATCACGCAAAGTGTTACTTGGCCGTGCTGGCGGCGCAACCTGTTCGGGGGCTGGTTCTGGAGCTTGCGTAGCGCTGGCAGATTCATGCTCATACTGTTTAGGTTGCTCACCTGCTTGACGGCGCTTTTCTTCAACCGCCTCAACATCAGACTCCGCCTTAACCTGTACTTTACTGAGCACCGTGACTACTTCCACCTTCAGTGCTTCAAGCATCTCCGTAAACAGTTCGAACGACTCACGCTTATATTCTTGTTTTGGATTTTTCTGCGCATAACCACGTAAATGGATACCTTGGCGCAAATGATCCATTGCTGCCAAATGCTCTTTCCAATGGCTGTCCAGATTTTGCAGCATCACGGCTTTTTCAAACTGGCGTAACACGTCAGGGCCAACTATCTCTTCTTTGGCTTTATAACCATTGGTCACTTCTTCTAAAATGCGTTCGCGGATTTTTTCTTCGTAAAGTTTATCGTCTTCATCAATCCATTTTTGTAACGGAATATCTAACAAAAACTCACTCTTAAAGTGCTCCTCAAGGCCGCTCACACTCCACATTTCACTCAGTGACTGTGGTGGAATGTACTGATCAATAATGCTGTTAACCACATCAACACGAATAACTTCGATGGTTGAATAAATGTCACCTTCGTCGAGTAACTCATTACGTTGCTCATAAATGACTTTACGTTGGTCGTTAGCCACATCATCAAACTCGAGCAACTGCTTACGCATATCGAAGTTACGGCCTTCAACTTTGCGTTGAGCGTTTTCAATGGCACGGGTCACCCAAGGGTGCTCGATAGCTTCGCCACGTTCCATACCTAGGCGCTTCATCATGTTGCCCATTTTCTCGGAGGCAAAGATACGCATTAAGGCATCATCTAACGATAAGTAGAAACGTGAAGACCCAGCATCACCTTGACGGCCAGAACGACCACGTAATTGATTATCGATACGGCGAGATTCATGACGCTCTGTGCCTATGATATGTAAGCCACCAGATTCAAGCACGGCATCGTGATCTTTTTGCCATTGCTCTTTTATTTTTTCAACTGTGCCAGGTTTAGGATCATTGATATCTTCAACCGCAACTTGCCAATTTCCGCCAAGTACAATATCGGTACCACGACCAGCCATGTTAGTTGCAATCGTAACGGCGCCGGGTTTACCCGCTTGAGCAACAATATCTGCTTCTTGTTCATGAAACTTAGCGTTAAGGACTTTATGCGGAATTTTCGCTTTTTTGAGGATCCCTGAAATCAACTCAGAGTTTTCAATTGAAACGGTACCCACAAGCGTAGGCTGACCACGTTTCACACAGTCTTTGATATCTTCAACGATCGCTTCATATTTTTCTTGCGCCGTCAGGTAAATCAAGTCTGCTTTATCTTTACGAACCATAGGTTTGTTAGTAGGAATAACAACTGTATCCAAGCCATAAATACTTTGAAATTCAAATGCTTCGGTATCGGCTGTCCCTGTCATACCAGCTAGTTTGTCATACAAACGGAAATAATTTTGGAAGGTGATTGAGGCGAGAGTTTGGTTCTCGTTCTGAATATTCACTTCTTCTTTAGCTTCGACTGCTTGGTGTAAACCTTCAGACCAACGGCGCCCTTCCATTGTGCGCCCCGTATGCTCATCAACGATGACTACATCATCGCCTTTAACGATGTAATCTACATCCCGACTGAATAACTTATGGGCGCGTAGCGCGGCATTAACGTGGTGCAGTAATGAAATATTTGCCGCGGCGAAAAGAGATTCGTCTTCACTTAAAATACCGCTGGCTTTAAGAATTTCTTCAACATGTATCTGACCTTTTTCGGTCAAATGAACCTGCTTGCCCTTTTCGTCAATGGTGTAATCACCATCACCATTTTTACCTTCCTCATCCTCTTTATCTTGTAGCTCTAGCTGAGGGATGATGGTATTGATTTTGCGATATAGCTCAGAACTGTCTTCTGCTTGCCCAGAAATAATCAGCGGTGTTCTCGCTTCATCGATTAGGATTGAATCCACCTCATCGATAATGGCGTAGTGAAGCTCACGTTGAACACGGTCACTTGGACTAAATGCCATGTTGTCACGCAAATAATCGAAGCCAAACTCATTGTTAGTGCCGTAGGTAATATCCGCTGCATAAGCCTCTTTTTTCTGAGCGTGGTTCATGCCAGGAATGTTACAACCAACACTTAACCCTAAAAACTCAAACAAAGGACGACTACCTTCAGCATCACGACTCGCCAAGTAATCATTGACGGTAATAACGTGTACACCTTTTCCACTGAGGGCGTTTAAATAAGCAGGTAAGGTCGATGTAAGTGTTTTACCTTCACCGGTACGCATTTCTGCAATTTGGCCGGTATGCAGCACTTGCCCACCGAGCATTTGCACATCGAAGTGGCGCATGGAAAAGACACGTTTACTTGCTTCGCGTACTACTGCAAAGGCTTCAGGCAATAAATTATCAGTGTCTTCGCCCTCTTGCAATCGCCCTTGAAACTCACCCGTTTTAGCTTTGAGCTGCTCATCACTAAGCGCTTCATACTCAGCTTCTAACTGGTTCACTTGCTCAGTAGTTTTATTTAGTTTTTTTAAAGTTCGGTCATTACGGCTACCAAAAACCTTGGTCAGAATACTCGAAAACATGGATTTACAGCTTCCAATCTAATAAATGAATGACCTTACAGCCGATGATGGCGTAAAAATCATGACTAAAATAAAACAAACGGCTCCTATGAGTCGATTGCCAATAATTAACGAAAACGTCTCGTTGGGCGACATCAAACAGACTGCCCCAGCGTTAGCTAGTTATCAAACAGCTAATCGCGATATACAAAAGGCAACGGATCTTGCGGCTGCCCCTTACTGATGACTTCGTAATGTACATGAGCGCCAGTGGAACGGCCAGTATTACCCATTAATGCAATCGCTTGCCCTTTGGTTACTACGTCGCCGATTTTCACATTAAGCCCTTTATTATGCCCGTAACGTGTGACTAGACCATTACCGTGGTCAATTTCGACTAGTTCACCATAACCATAGCGTGTTGCTGCCCAAGTCACTATGCCAGCACCTGTGGCTAATACGGGTTCGCCTTCTGCACCAGCAAAATCTAACCCTTTGTGCATAGTCGGTTTACCGGTAAAAGGGTCCGTTCGAATGCCATAGTAGGATGATAACCAACCTGCCTCTATGGGTCGACCCGCTAACGCACTTTCTTCAGTTATATGGTGACTCATTAGAATAGATTCAAGCGCACCAAGTTGTTGCTCTTTATCCGCTAATTCGTCGAGCATGATTTCGATACGCGACACAACATTATATTGCGCAACATCCACGGTGGACTCAGGGACGACTTCAGCCTGGTCGCCGCTAACAGAAAAACTGAATTCATCAGGATTTAATTGTGCTTTTTCTACCAGCCTTGCCCCCAAAGCATTTACTTTGACCAAACGGCTTTCCGCTTCGGCTAATTTTTGCAGCACAGTGGTAAGTTGTTGTTCCGTCGTGGTTTTTAAACTATCGAGCTGGGCTTGCTGCTGATGTAAACCTGATTGCGCCAACGCTAAACGAGCAAGGTTTTCGTTAGGTGAATCTGTTGAGCGACTGGATATGAGAAACAGCCCACAGATAATAATAAAACACGTTAATATCTGGCGCTTGGTTGGCCGATATACTAAACGTGATTTCTTACTGCGGTACAGTAGTGTCAAACTCATTATTGAACAATATCCCGAAAAATTGGATGCTTTGCATCTCTTAGGAGGTGCATATTAACAAAGGCCTGCGGATAAACAAAATCAATTCGTTTAAACAAAAAATGCCGCGTTAAGCGGCATTTTGTTAATCATTCAATTCAGTTCGCCAAAATAGGTGAAGCAAATCTAATGGGTAGCTCTTCACTATTATCATAACTAACGAATTCCCAACACGCTTGATTCTGTAACAAGGCATTGAGTAACTTATTGTTTAGGCCATGGCCGGTCTTATATGCCACTAACTCACCAATAATACTGTGACCGCCTAAGTACAAGTCACCGATGGCATCCAAAATTTTGTGCTTGAGGAATTCATCACTGTAACGCAACCCTTCAGGGTTAAGCACACGATATTCGTCTAACGCAACGGCGTTAGCCATGCTGCCACCTAACGCTAAGTTATTGGCATTCATATACTCTAAATCTTTGAGGAAACCAAACGTCCGCGCACGACTGACTTCATCAACATAAGAAGATGAATCAAAATCCAATACCATGTGCTGGCGAGTTTGACTGATAGCAGGGTGATCGAAATCGATGCGAAAATCGACTCTAAAACCATCATGTGGTCTCAACTCAGCCCATTTGTCACCGTCTGATACCTTGATCGACTTTTTGATCTTAATAAATTGCTTAGGCGCGTTTAGCTCTTCAATACCAACAGATTGCAATAAGAAGATGAACGGGCTAGCGCTACCGTCCATGATCGGCAATTCGTCACTATCGACCTCAACAATAATATTGTCGATCCCTAAGCCAGCTAAAGCTGAAGCCAAGTGCTCAACGGTGGAAATAGACACACCGTCAGCGTTGGTTATACACGTACACAACATCGTGTCGCCAACAGCTTCGGCGCGAGCAGGAATGTCGGCATGAGGCTCAAGGTCAACGCGGCGAAATACAATACCTGTATTCGCCGGCGCAGGCCGGAGAGTCATAGTGACCTTGTCACCTTTGTGCAGACCAATCCCTGTCTCTTGAACAGATTGTTTAATGGTACGTTGTTTAATCATTTTATTTCTTGGCTCTAGTTAACCTAATAAAAAAGCGGCACGTATTATATAAATTAATGCGTCTATTGTCAAAATAGTGTCATATTCACCTTTTCAATCGTCGTAAACAGCAAATTTTGCTGCACAACATTAAGTGCTAAGACAATACATAAACCTATAAATTCAATGACCGGTTTTTAATCAGCTTGCTTGCGTAAAAACGCAGGAATATCTAAATATTCAAGATCATTGCCTGAGTCAGAGCGCTCTTCACTTGCGATAGAGCGGCTGCTTTCAGTGGTGACACTGGTTTGCATATTGTCGGTACCGTTAGCTTGAACACGCACTTCTTGTTGTTCACTTGCTACACGAGCTGAACTGCGATTCGATACTAAAGAAATATCAGGTTTACGCTCGGCGCCAATACCTGTGGCAACAACGGTCACGCGTAGTTCGTCAGTCATATCCATATCGATTACCGTACCCACAACGACCGTGGCATTTTCAGACGCAAACGCTTTAACCGCATTACCCACAATTTCAAACTCATCAATAGAGAAATCAGGACCAGCAGTAATATTGACCAAAATACCTCGTGCGCCAGACAAGTCGATGTCTTCTAATAACGGACATGCAATTGCACCTTCTGATGCTTCCTCAGCACGATCTTCACCTGATGCAGTGCCGTGTCCCATCATCGCGGTACCCATTTCTGACATAACGGTTCTTACGTCGGCGAAATCCACGTTAATAAGCCCAGGGCGCGTAATCAGCTCAGCAATACCTTGTACTGCACCACTCAAGATGTCGTTAGCGGCACTAAAAGCTTGAAGCAAGGGCGTGCCTTTGCCCATTACTTTCAATAACTTTTCATTAGGAATGGTAATGAGTGAATCAACATATTTTGATAATTCTTCAATACCTTGCTCGGCAAAGTCGGTACGCTTACGTCCTTCAAAAGGGAAGGGTTTCGTCACAACGGCGACGGTTAAAATACCCAACTCTTTGGCTATTTTAGCCACTTCAGGAGCAGCACCAGTACCTGTGCCACCACCCATACCCGCTGTGATAAACACCATATCTGCGCCTTCAAGAGCCTGGCGAATGGTTTCGCGGTCTTCTTCTGCAGCCTGGCGACCCACATTCGGGTTAGCCCCCGCACCTAAGCCTTTGGTTACACCTGAACCAATTTGCAACGTTACGTTAGCAGCAGAGCTACGCAATACTTGTGCATCAGTGTTGATCGCGATGAATTCAACGCCCTCAATGCACTGTGCAACCATGTGTTCGATAGCGTTGCCGCCACCACCACCGACACCAATAACTTTAATGACGGCTTCTTCACTGTGACTATCCATTAATTCAAACATATTTACTCTCCGGTTTTTGCGCTAAGACATGCCAGCAAAATAGCTAGCGGCCTATAGTTTTTTAAAGTTAATTTAACAGCAGGTTTAAAACTCACCCTTAAACCAACTTTGAATTCGTTCCCAAACGCCTTCCGACGTTTTGCTTTTAGCTGCGGTTTTAGCCGCAATGTGTTCTTTTCCGTATTGCAATAACCCTATCGCCGTTGCGAAGGTCGGGTCTTCAACGTATTCCGACAAACCTTTAATGAATAAAGGTTCACCAACACGCACAGGCATCTGAAAAATTTCCTCGGCGAACTCAACCGCCCCTTCCATTTTGGCCGTACCACCTGTTAACACGATACCCGCAGCAATTTGCTCTTCAAAACCACTGTTGCGTATTTCTTTTTGTACCAATTCGAACAACTCTTGATATCTTGGTTCAATGACTTCCGCCAAAGTGTGACGAGACATGGCTCTAGATGGTCTGCCACCCACACTGTGCACTTCGATGTTTTCTTCCATGCTAACCATGTCTTTTAAGGCGCAGGCATAGTTGATCTTAATATCTTCTGCGTGACTGATTGGCGTACGAAATATCTTGGCAATGTCGCTAGTAATTTGATTCCCAGCAGCCGGTACCACTGCAGTATGACGAATTGCCCCATCTGTGTAGATAACAATATCAATGGTGCCGCCGCCTATATCGACTACGCACACACCAAGCTCTTTTTCGTCATCGGTTAATACCGCATAACTAGATGCTAAGGATGAGAAGATCAACTGGTCGGTGGTTAAGTCACAACGCTCCACACACTTGACCAAATTTTTAGCCATATCATCAGCACAGGTAATAATATGTGCCTGTGCTTCCATGCGCACCCCAGACATACCTATGGGGTTTTTTATACCTTCTTGCACATCAATGGTAAATTCTTGAGGTAGCACGTGCAGTAACCTACGCTCAGCCGCAATAGGTACTGAGCGGGCAGCATGGATCACGTTATCAACGTCTTCTTGGGTCACTTCTTTGTTATTGATAGGTACCATGCCACTTTCGTTCTGGCATTGAACATGACGCCCGGAAATTGACATGAACACCGAGGATACACGGCAGTCGGCCATCAACTCCATTTCACTCATTGCACGCTGAACTGACTGAACAACCATATTCAGATCATTTACACCGCCTTTGTCCATCCCTTTCGATGGGTGACTTCCGACACCAATAACGCTGATCCCACCATCGTCGAGTAACTCGCCGACTACGGCTTTTACCATGCTGGTACCAATGTCTAAGCCTACAATTAGCTTTCTATCTGTAATTTTAGACATATTGTGCTGCTCTCACTTTCATTAGCTCTCTTGTGAAGGTTGCTCAGGGGATTTCCATCCCACTGCCAAACCTGTGTCATAGCGTAAATCAACATAATCTACGGCTTTATCATTCTTTTTAAGCAACGGATACAAATCGATAAAACGCTGTAACCGGTCAATATATTCAGTTCGCCCCAAATTAAGGCTGATGCCATTTAGCAGTTTTACATGCCATGCAAAACGTTCGCTTAAAAACAGCTCGTCAATGCCCATTCCTGCACTAGCGAGCAACGATTGCATTGTATTGTACCCATCAAGCGCAGTGTGCTCACTGCCTCCAGGACCAAATAAATCAGGTAAATCCGGGGCTGCTTTTCCTTTGCCTACAGCACCTTCAAACGCATCACCATACTGATTTAAAATCAAATCGTCGTTCCAACGGGCCGCCGGCGTTTGCTCTAATACATAAATTTTCAAGCTGTTCGGCCAACGCTTACGAATTGATGCCCGATAAACCCACGGCAAACGCTCAATATCTTGATGCGCCTGCTCCACATCCAGTTCAAAAAAACTGCCGGGCTGGGTACGGCGGATCAAACTTTCTATCTGTTTTTGATCAACAAAACGCAAATCTCCTGATAAAGCGATATCACGAACAGGTGATTTTTGCTCATCTTCGGCCCATTGTTTAATTGCCCATGCACCGTAAACAATCCCAGCTAACAACATCAATAAAAACACCATTCCGCTGATAAATCGGACATTAGGTTGCTCAGTTGAGGTGCTTGCTTTCGTGCTCATTAATATCAGTCCGCCGTCGCCAAAACCGCCAGTGACAATTCAGCAAAACTCAGGCCCGCTTGCTTCGCAGCCAAAGGCACTAAGCTCTTTTGCGTCATACCAGGTACGGTATTCGCTTCAAGTAGATAAAATTTACCCAGCATGTCCTGCATAAAATCAATTCGTCCCCAACCTGAACCTGACACCGCATCGAATGCGTCTATGGCCAACTTAGCCAGCGTACTTTCTTGCTCTTGTGACAATCCACTGGGGCAGAAATATTCAGTACTATTCGACTGATATTTTGCCTCGTAATCGTAAAAATCTCGTGGAGTAGACATACTGATCGAAGGTAACGCCGCATTATTAAGTAGACTAACGGTATACTCTGAACCTTGAATGAATTGTTCCAACAACACTTTATCGTCATATTCAAATGCATGTTGGACCGCAGCGGCAAGTTGTTGCGCGTTTGAGACCTTGGCCATACCAATGCTCGAGCCTTCTTGTGCAGGCTTGACCATAACCAGATTACCTAAACGCGCCATTATAGCGTCGCAGGTAGTCCCATCAAAGTCCCTTTTATCAGCAATTTCATAATTGGCCGTGGGCATACCCAAACTTTGCCAAATCTGTTTGCTACGAATTTTGTCCATGCATAGTGCAGACCCCAGTACCCCAGTGCCTGTATACGGAATATTCAACTGCTGCAGTGCACCTTGCAACGAACCATCTTCCCCACCGCGTCCATGTAACATGATTAAAACCCGGCTGAATTCTTGCTCGACCAATTCGTGTAAGTTGCGCTCAGCAGGATCAAATCCGTGGGCATTAACGCCGACACTTAGCAAAGCATCAAGCACTGCTTGGCCTGAACGTAACGACACTTCACGCTCAGCTGAGCGTCCACCGAACATCACGGCGACTTTGCCGTACTGTTGTATTGTTGAACTTGTCATTGTGCTGTTTTTATTCACGCTGACCATCCTTTATGCAAAGCACTTTTATTTAGCTTCAAGGCCTGCAGTTGCTTAGCAATTTGACCTATGTTGCCGGCGCCTTGCGTCATCAATATATCTTGGTCCGTCAAATGTTCCGCGAGTAATTGTGGTAGCTCGTCTTTGTCGGCCACGTAAATAGGCTCTAATTGCCCACGTTGACGAATCGAGCGGCAAAGTGATTTACTATCTGCGCCGTCTATTTTTTCTTCGCCCGCCGAATACACGTCTAATAACAACAACACATCAACTTGAGATAAGACCCGAACAAAATCTTCGTATAGATCACGTGTGCGGGAATAACGATGGGGTTGATAAGCCATCACTAAACGTCTTTCTGGCCAGTTATTACGTGCAACCGCAATGGTAGCCTCTACTTCAGTAGGATGATGACCATAATCATCCACCAGCAACACATCACCGTCACCCGTTGCAAATTCGCCTAGCATTTCAAAGCGGCGGCCAATACCAGAGAAGCTCGCTAGTGCATCTTTAATCGCACTGTCGGCAATACCTTCATCTGTCGCAACCGCAATCGCCGCAAGGGAATTAAGCACGTTGTGCTTACCGGGCACATTAACTACAACCTGGATGTCATTATGACCATCGCGTATTAGGGTGAACTCACTCTGATTAAAGGTATGGTTAACGTTTATCGCCCGAACATCTGCAGCTTCGCTGTATCCATACGTTAGGTACTTACGCTTGATGCGCGGGATTAATTTTTCGATAACTGGATCATCAATACACAGCACAGCTAATCCGTAAAAAGGCAGATTATGCAAAAAATCGATGTAGGTATCTTGCATCTTCTGGAAGTCACCTTGATAGGTTTCCATGTGATCCGGTTCAATGTTAGTGACAACTGACACCATAGGCTGTAAGTGCACAAAAGACGCATCACTCTCATCTGCTTCAGCAATCAAATACTGACTAGAGCCTAATCGTGCATTGGTACCCGCACTATTTAACAAACCACCAATGACAAAGGTAGGGTCTAATTCAGCTTGAGCGAAGATAGTCGCAATCAAGCTAGTGGTGGTTGTTTTACCATGCGTCCCAGCAATGGCAATGCCATGCCTGAAACGCATTAACTCGGCAAGCATCTCTGCCCGGCGAATAACCGGAACGCGTTTTTCATTTGCCGCATTGACTTCAGGGTTAGTTGGGTCAATGGCACTTGATACCACCACTACGTTCGCTTTATCCACATTACTGGCTTGATGGCCGAAGAAAATAGTAGCCCCAAGACCAGCTAAACGATCAGTCATACCATTGGCTTGACGATCTGAGCCTGAAACTTGATAGCCTTCATTTAATAATACTTCTGCAATGCCCCCCATACCGGCACCGCCAATTCCCACAAAGTGAATATTCTTTATGCGGCGCATCTCTGGGACATGGTAATGAATTTTATCGGGTGCGATCATTGCGCTTTCTCCACTAACAACTGGCAGCAATGAGTGACTCGTTGTACTGCATCTAATTTGGCTAAAGTATGCGCCTTACAGCCCATATCAATTAGCATGTTTGGTTGTGCAAGGCAGGTATCTAACAAAGTTGATAATCCCCCCTGAACTAACTCGTTTTGTGCCAACAAGTAAGCGGCACCTTTTTCGACTAAAGCTTGGGCATTTTTAGTCTGATGGTCGTCGACTGCGTGGGGTAAGGGTACAAAAATAGCTGCCACGCCTGTCGCCGCCACTTCCGCTACTGTCAAGGCTCCAGCACGACAAACAACCAAGTCAGCCCATTGGTAGGCTTGTAGCATATCGTCAACAAACTCATCGACCTGCCAATTGCCGCGATCGCCGAGCTCGCTCTGGTACAAAGCCCGTACATCCGCTAAATGCCCCTTGCCACATTGATGACGTACAGCAAAATCATTTTGTTTAGCCAGTGCTAAAGGCACATGCTCGTTCAGTGCTTTAGCGCCTAAGCTGCCACCGAGAATTAATATATTCAGTGCGCGTTTAGGTGCAGCACACTCAAGTGGGTCGCGCGCCACATTGCGGACAATATCTGCGAATCCAGCGCGTACGGGATTACCAACCCACTGATACTTAGCTTGTGGATCGTATGCGACGTTTTCCGATAGCCCGGCGGTATTCTGGGCGTTAAACGTACAATCGAATCCGGTCAACACGTGAGTGGCAATACGCGCTAACAGTTTATTGGTCATACCTGGAACAGCGTTTTGTTCATGTAACACTAAGGGCTTACCCATTAACCAAGCGGCGACGCCTCCGGGCCCACTAGCAAAGCCACCCATACCAAGAACCACATCAGGCTTCACCTGCTTAATCACACTTCTCGCCTGCATCACAGCTTTGACAATTTTAAAGGGGGCAGCCAATAGGCGCATGACACCATTGCCTCGCACACCCGCAATATCAATGAAGCTGATATCATAACCGGCTTTAGGAACAAGCTGTGCTTCCATACGCTGAGACGTGCCTAACCAATGAATATGCCAGTCTTGTTCTTTAAGCGCATGAGCAACTGCCAAGCCAGGGAAAACATGTCCGCCAGTGCCACCCGCCATAACAAGTAAGGTATTAGACATGGGCGTCACCCCGCACGTTTGATGCCGCTTCTCGATTTTCATTAATATCATTACCGTCTTCAGCGCCATCAACGACGGCATAAGCCACATCATCTAATACGCTGGAGACTTTCTTTTTCCCAGCACTACCTGCGGATTTAACCTGAGTTTTTGACTTACTGCTTCTACTCGCTTTGCTGCTTTTATCGATAGCTTGAATGCCTTCAACGCGCATTTCAAAGTCAATTCGCACTAACAAACCGACCGCGGCAGCCATAATGATTAAACTCGAACCCCCATAACTTAATAGCGGGAACGTTAAACCTTTGGTGGGTAAAATACCGGCACTGGCGCCTACGTTAACGGCGGTCTGAAAGCTAAACCAAATACCGATGGAGTAAGCTAAATACGCATCAAACGGACGATCGTGTTGTAACGCCTTACTGCCCATTTTCATCGCTTTAAGCACGATACATAACATAAGCACTAACACAGTAGCCACGCCCGCAAAACCGAGTTCCTCGGCTAAAATGGCCATAATAAAGTCAGTGTGGGCTTCAGGTAAATATTCTAATTTTTGTAGGCTGTTACCTAGTCCTTGACCAAATACATTGCCCCGACCATAGGCCATTAAAGATTGCGTCAACTGATAACCGCTACCAAAAGGGTCTGCCCACGGATCAAGAAATGAGGTGATCCGCTTCATGCGGTATTCTTCAAACATAATCAAAAACGTCACCGCCAAACCACCGGTAAACGCCAATCCAAAAAACTGCCATAACTTAGCGCCGGCCAAGAACAGTAAACCAATGGTGGTACACAACATCACCACCACAGTGCCCAAATCAGGTTGCATTAACAACAGGACGGCAAACGCAAAAAACACCACTAACGGCTTTAAAAAGCCTTTGATATTTTCAGTTACTTCTTCATAGCGTCTCACCAGATAACCGGCCAAATAACAGAAGAAAAATAGCTTAGCTGGCTCAGCAGCCTGGATAGTAATGGGGCCAATTGCTAACCAGCGTGTGCTGCCGTTTACACTGCGCCCGACGACCAGTACCGCAATTAATAGGCCAAGTCCGAGTAAAAGCAACCAAGCGTTACTCATACGCCACCACTGCATGGGAATTTGCATCACAGTGAGAGACGCGCCAATCGCCAAGACAATATAAATGCCGTGGCGAATAGCAAAATAAAACGGATTATCAAACAAACGAGCAGCCACGGGCATTGACGCTGACGTGACGATAATCAAGCCAATCGATAGCAATGACAGTGCTAATAATATCAAGCTAACGTCGTAAGGACGCACTTTTGCAGGAACGCCATCATGACGCTGAGCAAACAAAGCGCGTAGCGGAGTTGAGAAGGTCGAAACGTTCATTATTGCCCCCCCTTCGTCAATGGGAGTCCATTGACGGCTGCCACAAACATATCGCCGCGTTGCTGATAATTTTTAAACATATCTAAACTGGCGCACGCCGGTGACAACATAACCGTCGCATTTTTATCAGCCAGCTTAGCAGCCAATTTTACTGCATCGTTTAAGGTTAAAACCTGATGACTGCCTACTTTTAATGCCGCTAATTTAGGGCCATCTTTGCCCAGCGTAATCAACTCGCTTACTTGCTGAGTGAAACGGTCTGTCAAAGGAGAAAAGTCCGCTCCCTTGCCATCGCCACCGGCAATAAGAATTAGCTTGCCTTTGCAAGAAGACGCTAAGCCGTCAATAGCTGCAATCGTGGCGCCCACGTTTGTTGCCTTTGAGTCATTGATCCAGCGAACGTTATTCGCCAGCGATACGGTTTGGCAACGATGAGGTAAACCAGCAAACGTCTTCGCCGTACCTTTAATTGCATCAAGAGGGATCCCAGCGAGCATTGTCATGGCCGTAGCAGCTTGAATGTTAAGCATATTATGCTCACCAACCAAGATGCACTCTTGACTGTTTAAGAACTCTTTTCCGTTTAATAAAATGCTGGCGCTTTGTTTATCCCAACTTAAACCGCGCTCACTGCTGCTTAAACCAAACATCACATCAGGATTAATCGTCATCGGCCAAGTCGATGCATCATCACGGTTACAGACACTAAACCGCGCATCACGAAAAACGCGCAATTTAGCACGTTGATAACTCAACATATCCCCATGACGATCCAGATGGTCGTCGCTTAAGTTCAACATACAGGCCACGTGTGGCCGTAATGTATGAGTGGTATCCAGTTGAAAGCTAGACAGCTCCAATACGATGATGTCGCTTTCTTTATCTAATAACTCAAGAGCAGGAATGCCAATATTGCCCCCAAGTAAAGCTTTTTTGCCTGCAGCTAAACACATCTCATATGCCAACGTTGCCACAGTCGACTTACCGTTTGAACCGGTTACAGCCAACACGGGTTTGCTATTAAACATGGCAAACAATTCGATATCGCCAATCACTTGCACACCCGCATCAATGGCGGTTTGTATCGCAGGGGTTTGCAAACTCAGTCCAGGACTGACAACCAACATATCTGCTGCACTTAGGCGTTTACTATCCAGCTCGCCTAAAAATACTGGTATATCAAGGGTCACACTCAGTTCGGCACGGGTATCCATAGCGCTAACATTTGCACCTTTGGCTAATAAAAACGTCACGCAGGACAAACCGGTCAAACCGAGTCCAACGACTATGATGTTTTTATTTGCTAATGGAGTAGATGCCATTTATGCCACAGTCCCTTAACGCAATTTCAAGGTGGCTAAGCCAACCAAGACTAAAATGAGTGAAATAATCCAAAAGCGCACGATAACTCGCGGCTCTGGCCAACCTTTTAATTCATAGTGATGATGAATCGGCGCCATCCGGAAAATCCGCTGACCGCGTAATTTAAATGAGCCAACCTGTAAAATGACCGACAAGGTTTCAGCGACAAACACCCCCCCCATGATCACCAGCACAATCTCTTGTCGCACCAACACGGCAATAATGCCTAAGGTGCCGCCGAGGGCGAGTGAGCCTACGTCGCCCATAAACACCATAGCTGGATACGTGTTGAACCATAAAAAACCGAGGCCAGCGCCAACAATGGCGGTACACACGATGACCAACTCGCTCGTAAGAGGTAAATAGGGAATATTCAAATAGGCTGAAAAATTAACATTGCCCGTGGTATAGGCAAAAATCGCGAAGGCGCCTGCCACTAATACTGTCGGTACTATTGCCAGACCGTCTAGGCCATCTGTTAGGTTCACCGCATTGCTGGTACCGACCAGCACAAAATAGGTGGTCACGATAAAGAACAACCCCATCTGCGGCATCACGTCTTTAAAAAATGGCACTAATAAAGCGGTTTCAGCTGGGTTTTGCTGACTAGCGTATAAGTAGAGGGCCACTGCAATGGCGATCGCTGATTGCCAAAAGTACTTCCAGCGGGCTATCAAACCTTTAGGATCTTTACGTACCACCTTACGGTAGTCGTCAACAAAGCCAATAATGCCGTAGCCTATAACCACGGCTAACGTTACCCAAACGTAACGATTAGACAGGTCTGCCCATAACAAAACGCTTACGACTATAGCCGCTAAAATCAATAAGCCCCCCATGGTCGGTGTACCCGATTTGGCTAAATGGGACTGCGGACCATCGTCGCGCACAGTCTGGCCAATCTGCATCGTTTGCAACCAGCGGATCATGCGTGGACCAATCAAAACTGCGATCAACAATGCCGTTAACGTGCTCAAAATCGCGCGCAACGTCAGATAGGAAAAAACCCGAAAGCTGGGTTCATATTGTTGAAGCCAATCGGCTAATAACATCAACATGCCATTAGCTCCCTAAACCGTTCAAACTTTCCCACGGGGGATGCCTCCAACGCCTCAACCACTAACTCCATACGTGCACTACGAGAGCCTTTCACTAAAATACTGATATCGCGTTTCTCCGCGGCTAAGTCTTCGGCTAGAGCCGCTACTAACGCGTCTTTATCACTAAAGTGATGGCCACTCTTTTGGTACACATCACTGGCGCTTTGGCTTAACACGCCCAAGCTATAAATATCATCAATGCCTTTGTCTTTGGCGTATTCACCCACCTGCTGATGATAGAAACGCGCTCGTTCACCTAATTCAGCCATATCCCCCAATACGAGGACTTTACGGCCGGCAAAACTCGCCAATAAATCAATGGCGGCGTTGACTGACGCTACGTTGGCATTGTAGGTATCATCTAAAATCTTAACCTGACCACTCACCTGTTTTACCTGCAGGCGGCCGCTAACTTGGGCCATGTATTGCAAGCCATCTTTCACATCTTGCAAATTGGCACCCACCTCTATGGCTAACGCCGCTGAAACCAGAGCATTACTGACGTTATGTATACCCGGTAATGGCAATGAAACGGATACTTTACCAATAGGTGTGGCCATCAAAAAATCAGCACAACCATCCAATCCCATAACAACATCTTGGGCATAGAAGTCAACTTCGCTGTGTGTCGAAAATCGCTGATTGCGCAGATGTTCATACTTCCCATGCCAAAAAGCATAAAATTGACTGTCTGCGTTGAAGATTGCTAGGCCGTCTTTACCCAACCCTTTGAATATTTCACTTTTTGCTCGAGCCACACCTAGTAAACTACCAAAGCCTTCTAAGTGAGCTGCAGCAGCATTGGTTATAGTTGCGACGTCGGGCTGAACTAATTCAGTGGTATAAGCAATTTCACCTAAATGATTAGCGCCAAGTTCCACCACGGCAAATTCGTGATCGCTCTCAAGGCGTAATAGGGTCAACGGCACACCTATATCGTTATTAAAGTTACCCTTTGTGGCTAGCACCTTACCCCTGCGCGCTAAAATTGCGGCAACCATTTCTTTTACGGTTGTTTTACCGCTACTGCCGGTAATCGCCACGGTCTTAGGGGCAACTTCAGCTTTAATTGCTTTGCTAAGTAGACCCAAGGCAACTTTGCTATCTTGCACCACAATTTGCGCCAAAGTCGTGTCCACTTTACGATTAACAATTACCGCTGTCGCACCACTCGCTTGCGCTTGAGTGATGAACTGATGACCGTCAAAATTCGGGCCGTGTAATGCGATGAATAAGTCATTAGAGCTAATTTGGCGCGTATCAGTACTGACACCTTGGATAATTGCGTTTTCAGCGATACTGTTATCATTGCAAATCAGCTCGCCTTTTACTTGCTGCGCAATCCATGCCAGTGATACCGGGATCATGCTGTCTTCCTCTCGAACATTTGTTGAACGTATTGTCTTTCGTCATAGGCAAAAGTTTGCTTGCCTATAATTTGATAATCTTCGTGACCTTTACCGGCCACTAAAATGATGTCTTTGCTCGTTGCCATCAAGATGGCTTGCTGAATAGCATCTTTGCGGTCCAGAATCACCTTGATTTGTTGCGGATGAATACAACCAGCCAAAATATCTTGGGCTATCGCAGCGGGATCCTCTGAGCGGCTATTGTCATTGGTAATAATCACGCTATCAGCAAAGGTTTCTGCCACTTCACCCATCAGTGATCGCTTACCTTTATCCCTATCGCCGCCGCAGCCAAATATGACCAGCAAACGACCTTCACTATGGTGACGTAAAGCTAACAATGCTTGCTTGAGGGCATCAGGGGTGTGGGCATAGTCAACCACAACAGTTGGAGAGTTCTCTGCACTAAAGCGTTCCATACGCCCAGCCACAGGCACAAGTTTATGCGCGACCTTGGCAATATCTGTCAATGATTCGCCTAAGCACAACTGGCTCGTTATCGCCGCCAATGCATTAAAAATATTGAAACGTCCTAACAACGCCAGTTCAATGTCACATTTTCCCCAAGAACTCACCAGCGTAAAACGACAACCTTGATTGGAATAATCAAGGTTTTGGGCAAGGCAGTACTGAGCTGTTCTTGGCACGATCAAGCTTTGGTCATCAATCCCATAAACAACAGGCAACACTCCAGGCACGAGGTGTGCAAGCCAATGTTTGCTCTCGTTCTGATTGCCATTTACAACGGCAAATTTTAGTCCAGGCTGATTTAAAATTTCACGCTTTGCTTGAGCATACGCTTGCATAGTGCCGTGGTAATCTAAATGGTCACGCGTCAAATTTGTCAACACGGCCACATCCATTTTTAACGCCGCTACCCGCTGCTGAATAAGGGCATGGGATGAGACCTCAAGCGCAACCTGCTTAACACCACAGTCGACAAACTGTGCTATCAATTTATGCATGGTTATCGCGTCAGGCGTAGTATTCACCGTTTCACCAAATGACGAACATTCACCCGCTTGGTCTATTATTCCCGACCCGAGCGTGCCGATAGAGGCTGATGTCTTCTGCATTAAGGCCGACAATTGACTCGCGAGCTGTACCGTAGAGGTTTTACCATTGGTTCCCGTCACACCAATCACTTGTAATTGAGTGGCAGGCTGACCGTAAAATGCCGCAGCTAAAGCAGACAAATGCTCAGTCAGTGCGTAAAAATGCACAATCAAAGACTGCTCACGCATACTCGTTTGGCCGTGTTCTGCTTGGGAGTCACATTCGGCGATAATCACTTTTGCGCCCAAGCTAATTGCTTGAGGGATAAAATCTCGTCCATCACGCACGTGGCCTTTAAGGGCGATAAAAGCACTGTGGATAGCCACATAACGACTATCGAGTACCAGCGACTCAATGGAAATATCTGCGCTAATAATACCAAATTGGGCCAAAAGCGGTTTGATGCTCTGAGCCTTAAGGTCTTTGTTGTGCGTGTTATCCGGCATTAGGTGTCCTCGTAATCGAGGCTAATGAAGAAACCGTTTTATCGTCGGGTGGTACATTTAACATTTGCAGGCTGTTTGACATAATCTTTGAAAATACTGGCGCAGCCGTATCACCCGCATAATATACATCGCCACGGGGTTCGTTAATCAAAACCACGACGGCTAATTGCGGATCAGATACAGGCGCCACGCCAGCAAAAATACTCACGTATTCTTCGCCGTAGCCACCCGCCACTGCTTTACGACTCGTGCCGGTTTTACCCGCCACACGATAACCAGGTACCCGGGCTTTAGTGCCTGAGCCGCCTTTGTTGACCACGCTCTCCATCATGGTCAGCACTTCTTGGGCAATATGTTTGCTCAGCACCCGCTCTTCTGGGACTTTTTGATCGCTCTTGATCATGCTAAGTGGACGCTTTATCCCTCCGCTCCCCAAAATGCTGTACATTCTGGCGATCTGGGCGGTGGTAACAGATAAGCCGTAACCGAAAGACAAAGTCGATAATTCAAACTCAGACCAACGACTACGCTCATGAAATATGCCGCTGCTTTCGCCGATCAAATTAGAACCTGTGTCACTCATTAATCCCATGTTGTAATACTGGTCAATTAAGAATTGCTTAGGTACCGATAGCGCCAGCTTAGATGTGCCCATATTACTGGACTTACGAATGATGCCCGTTAAGTCTAATTTACCGTAATTACGTGAATCTCGAACCATACTGCCACCGACACGCATCCAACCGGGTGACGTATCAATAACGGTATCCATCTCCACGGAACCAAATTCGAGGGCACTGAGCACAGCAATAGGTTTAATCGATGAACCAGGTTCGAATGCATCGGTAATAGCCCGATTACGTATTCTGTGTCCTGAAACGCCACTGCGATTGTTTGGGTTATAAGACGGGTTGTTAACCATGGCCAATATCTCCCCCGTCTGCACATCCACAACCACGGCTGAAGCAGATGTGGCTTTGTAATATTGCACGGCTTTTTTCAGTTCTTTATAAGCAAAAGCCTGAATACGCTGGTCGATGGTCAATTGGATATCTTTAGGCTCTTCACCCGCTTTTTGTTCTAAAATTTCCACTTGACGGCCTTTGCCATCACGGCGAATTTTACGACTGCCAGGTGTGCCCTTAAGCCAAGCATTATATAGCTTTTCAATACCTTCAATGCCTTGGTCGTCCACATTGGTGAAACCGATCAGTTGAGCTGAAACTTCACCCGTTGGGTAATAACGACGAGACTCATCACGTAAATACACCCCATTAATTGACAATTGATCCACATAATCAGCCATTGCGGGCGACACTTGACGTTGAATATACACAAAGCGTTTTTTAGGATTTTTTACCCGAGAAATCAGTTTTTCGTAATCTTGCCCCAGTACATCAGCGAGTGCCTGCCAGCGGCGCTTGTCATTCAGGGAGCCATTTTCAACTATGGTTTTTGGATCAGCCCAAATAGCTCTAACCGGCACACTGACAGCCAACTTCTGCCCGTTACGATCCGTGATCAGTCCCCTATGCACCGGCATGTTTTGGGTACGTAACGTACGGTTATCGCCTTGCTGAATAAGCAAATCTGGGTCGATAACTTGAATGTAAACTGCTCTGGCAGACAAACCAACAAACACCAACATAATGACGCATACCACGAGCAAATAACGCCAATGCAGAGCAGTAGGCGCAACGTTTTGCTTCGCTTGATTATTGCGTTGTTTATTGGTGTTTATGCGGCTCATTTGATCCTCACCACCACTTCTTCTTCTGCTTGTGGTCGGCGCATGCCCAATTGTTTAGAAACTAAATTTTCAATACGATTGTGTTCGGTTAAAGCGCTTTGCTCTAGGATCAGATTTCGCCACTCAACATCGAGCAGATCTTTTTTCTGCATCAAGCGCTCAAGTGCAATAGAGGCTTGGCGATTATGGTGCGAACCTAAAATCACCGCCCCTGCACTGACTAACAGTGACAAAAACAACAAAACCCGCACAGGGTGGCGGGCTAGGTCGGCAAGCAAAAAACCGACGAGTTTAAAGTTAGTTTCTTGGGCACTCATAGCTTTTCAGCGACCCTAAGCACGGAGCTACGGGCACGCACGTTACGCGCTAATTCCTCACTAGAAGGTTTGGTGGCTTTACCAATAGCCTTCATCGCTTTATGTGAGTCGATTTCCGCTTGCATAATCGGGAAGCCATGGGGCACTTGCAAACCGCGGCTTTGCTCACGAATAAAGCGCTTCACCAGTCGGTCTTCCAATGAATGGAAACTGATCACTGACAAACGACCACCTGAATTCAAACTGTTTAATGCAGCTTTCAATCCCGTGCGAATTTCATCTAATTCACTGTTAATGTAAATTCGGATCCCCTGAAAACTACGGGTTGCCGGATGCTTAAATTTATCTTTTACCGGCACGGCTAAATCAATGATTTCTGCCAGCTGTGCGGTTGTGGTTATGGGAACTTCTTGACGTGCATTCACAATGCCATGAGCAATACGCTTGCCGAATTTTTCTTCGCCAAACTCTTTTATCACTTGAGTGATATCTTGTTCTTCTGCATGGGCTAACCACTGGGCCGCGCTCTGCCCCTTCGTTGGGTTCATGCGCATGTCCAATGGTCCTTCGCGCATAAAACTAAAGCCACGCTCAGGCTCATCTAATTGGGGTGATGACACACCCAAGTCCATCAAAATACCGTCAATTTTACCGTGTAAATCAAGGGACATCAGTACATCTTCCATCTCGGAAAAATTGCAATGATGGATACTAAAACGCTTATCATCCGCTAATACTTTTGCTGCTTCTATTGCCGAAGGATCACGATCAAAGGCGATAACCTGCCCTTTAGCAGACAATTGTGCCAAAATTTGTTTGGTATGCCCGCCACGACCAAACGTGGCATCTAGATAAATGCCGTCAGGCTTTATTGCTAACCCCTCAATGGATTCTTGCAAAAGTACCGATAAATGTGTCGATTGAGTTGTCATTAGAGTGAGAAGTCCTGCAAGCGTTCGGTTAATTCAAAGGCTGCTTCTTGCTCAGTCGCAACATCTTGTTGTATTTGTTGTTGCCAGACACTGTGATCCCAAATTTCAAATTTGTTCAACTGGCCAACCAACATTATTTGTTTGTCTAAATGGGCGTGTTCACGCAAAGGTGCCGTTAACAAAAAACGACCACTCTTATCCATTTCGCCTTCGGTTGCATAACCCAGCAGTAAACGTTGTAATCTACGTTCATGAGGATTCATACTCGACAGGCGTGATAATTTAAGCTCGATTTCTTCCCATTCAGGCAGGGGGTAAAGCAATAAACAAGGTTGCTGGGTGTCGATGGTGCAAACCAGCTGTCCCTGACAATCATCCAGCAAAGACTGACGATACTTCGTTGGTATCGTTACCCGTCCTTTAACATCAAGATTGATTGCATTTGCGCCGCGGAACATTTCCCTAGCCTTTTATAATTTGTTGCTGAATTTGGACCATTTTTCGTCAGAAACGAGCTATATGATCCACTTTTTGCCACTTTTACCCACGATGCACAGTTTAGGTACCTCTTGTCTATCATGTCAAGGGATAAAATAGGCAATTTAACATTGCCCTAAGCCAGAGAATTCAAGGGTTAGGCTGAAGTGACTGATATCTTAAAAGAATTCCAAAATGTGGCGCATTTTGGCATCACCAAAGGCAAATAAAAGTAGCGTACTAAGCGCAAAGCTAGATAAAGCGGGGGATTTTTAACCGCACTGAGAGTGCGTGGCAACGCTTGGACGGTTAAATATGTAAATAAAATGGCTTAAATTTGAAAATAAATAATATTATAATATATATGTACATGAGAAGCTGTGTTCCCTATTAGGGATTGAATCATGAATTTGCTTATAATAGCAGACCAATCAATATCAATGAGTTAGTTATGCATAATTACGCAACCTATCCTAGCCTAGCAGGCAAAGTCATTCTAATAACCGGCGGTGCCTCAGGTATTGGTGCGGTTATGGTCGCGGCGTTTATGCGTCAAAATGCCCAAGTCCTTTTTGTTGACGTTTTAAAAGAGCAAGGTGAGGCTCTGTGCAACAAACTCGATAAAGAATTAGGTAGGGCGCCTGTATTCAAGCATTTGGACACCACAGACATAGATGCCCTGCAAACCTTTATTGCAACGATTGCCGATACTCATCAACGTCTTGATATACTAATTAATAATGTCGCAAATGACACACGCCACTCTCCGCTGGATATCGATCAGCAAGGCTGGCGTGACTGTATGGCGGTCAATTTGGACTCCACCTTCTTTGCTTGCCAAAGTGCTATACGCCTTATGCGCAATAATCGCAGTGGCAATATCATTAACATGAGTTCAATTAATGTATTGATAGGCCCTAAACAAATGCCTGGTTACGTAGCAGCAAAGGCCGCGCTCAACGGCCTGAGTAAATCGCTGGCCAATCAATATGGTGAATATGGAATTAGAGTAAACACCATATTACCCGGCTGGGTGGCAACTGACCGCCAACTGGCTTTATGGTTGACGCCTGAAGCGGATAAAGAATGGCAAAAAGCGGTGGCACTCAGAGGCCAGCTAGAACCCATTCATGTAGCCAATATGGCGCTGTTTTTAGCCGCAGACGACAGTGCCATGATTACTGGCCAACAATTCGTGATTGATGCAGGACGAACGTGATGAATACGCAATCGGATATCATCATTCTCGGGGATTGGGGCACCAGCGTATGTCGTCTGTATTTGTGTCGCTTTCACCAACAGCAGTTAACGGTATTGGCACGCACCCAAGGCATGGGCATTAAATACATCAATAATCCAGAATCTCGATTTTTTGAGTTATGCCAGCCGTGGATTGAGCAGTACGGTAATATCTCGGCATTTTTAATTGGTGCTGTTGGCTCAGATACGGGTTGGCAACAAACAAATTATGTGCCCTGCCCGACAGATAAAAATAATTTATTGGCGCTAAGTAAAAACTTCACCTCCCGGGGCTTGAATATCACCATTCTACCTGGTGTATCCTGTCAAAATCGCCATCACTTACCGGACATTATGCGCGGCGAAGAAACCCAAGTGTTTGGTTTTTTATCCCAGTTTCCACCGCTAAGTGAAAAGCGTTTGATATGTTTACCTGGTACGCATACTAAATGGGCGCTGTGCGAGCAAGATAGCATTACCTCTTTTGTGACGAGCCCAGTAGGTGAACTTTACGAAGTACTGAGTCAGCATAGTGTATTACTTAGTCCGGCGTCGGTGCAGACTTGGTGTAAAAGTAGCTTCACCAATGGGTTACGCGTGGGTATGCATCAATCAAGCAATTTACTGCATACTTTATTTGCCACCCGGGCCTATCAAATCATAGATAAGCGCTCTAACGCTGAGGCGGCAGGCTATCTATCCGGCTTACTTATTGGCTCTGATGTCAAAGCCGCCGTGCAAGACTTTGATATTTTTTCGCATGTGGCGGTTATCGGTTCCGATCATATCTGTAGTCTTTATATTGAAGCCCTTGAATATATCGGTATCAGCACGGAACATTTTAGCAGCGAGGACGCCACCTTATTAGGTTTGCAAACTTTAGCGTCAGCCAAATGGTACGACCTAGCAAATGAAATACCCAATGAGTAACCTGGCTATGCCCGAGGGCGTGACATTGATTGAATCCTTAGCCGTTGGCAACCAGCTAGGAGAAGGCATCATTTGGGATGCACGTCAGCAATGTGCTTTTTGGACAGATATATTGGGTAAACACTTTTATCGCTGGAACTGGAATGGGGAAATAGTACATTATCCCTGCCCTGAACGTTTGTGTTCGTTTGGTTTAACCTCAGAATTGAATTGGTTTATTGCCGCTTTTGAGTCAGGGTTTGCATTTTTTAATCCAGTGGATCAACAGGTTCAGTGGTTAAATAAAGTCGAAGCCGATTTGCCCTATACCCGCATGAATGACGGCAAAGTCGATCGGCAAGGGCGTTTCTGGGCGGGCTCGATGATCGAAGATGAAAACATTGCTGTCGATACGCTAGCCATAGAAAAGCAGGCAAAATTGTATCGCTTAGAAGATGATGGCCAGCCACACGTTATCTTTACTGGAATTGCCATTTCAAATGGATTGTCTTGGAGCCCAGATAGCAAAACGCTCTACTTTGCGGATTCAGCCAAGCAATGTGTCTGGCGCAGCGACTTCAATGTCAGCAGCGCAGAGCCAAGCACACGAAAAATCCTGTTCAACACAGACAAGACTGCCTTCCCTGATGGTTCTTGCATTGACAAGCAAGGCTACCTTTGGAATGCTCAATGGGGAAGTGCCTGTGTTAGACGATACTCCCCTTCTGGAAAATTGGACATTACCTTACCTATCGAATGCCAACAGCCCTCATGCGTCAGCTTTGGTGGTCCAAATCTTAATCACTTATTGGTTACCTCAGCAGCCGACGGCTTGCCGTCACACAATAGTGAATTACATAAAAATAATGGCGCGGTGTTTATTTACCAGACACCGTTTCAAGGAATCGCGGAACCCATCTGCACCGTACCAAAAAGGCAGCAACCTTTGCTGTCGCTCTGATACGCTCAAGATGGCTTCGAATAATTAAAATAACAACGCATAGCGGAAATTATCATGGCAAGTAGAATGTTTAGCGGGAACTTTACCCGTCACATAGTCCAGTCTTTAGGCAAAGCAATCGCCTTAGGTGAATACCCTCAAGGCGAACCCCTCATGGCTGAAGCCGCACTGTGCGCCTCTTTTGATGCGAGTCGTACTGTGTTGCGCGAGGCGGTAAAAATGCTTACCGCAAAAGGCATGTTAGATGCTCGTCCGCGCCGCGGCACCATAGTGTTACCTGAATCTCAGTGGAACTTATCTGATCCTGATATTTTGAATTGGTTATTAGACCGCAAAGGCTCATTACCGATTATTTCAGAGTTCGCAGATATGCGTCTCGCCATCGAACCTGCCGCAGCAGGGTTAGCGGCAACCAATTTAACCGAAGAAAATCGGCACACGTTGCTGGCGGCCATCGAACGGATGAAGGCGGCAGCAAGGGGGGAAGATGATCACTTGGATGCGGATATAGCGTTCCACGTTGGCATTTTAGAAGCCAGTGGCAATCGCTTCTTTTGGAACATGCGTCACACAATTGAAGTCGCTCTGCGTTTCAGTATTCGCATTACCAATCGTTATAAAGGTGTTGACCGAGCCAGTGTAGAAGATCACCAAGAAATTCTTGATTATATCTTGGCCAGAGATCATCAGGCGGCAGAAAATCAAATGCGCAGTTTATTATTAGAAGCGAAAACGCTGTTAAATAAAGCACTGGCAGAAGAAAAAAACAGAAAATCTCTACAAAGTTAACCTGTATAAGGACCGAAATTGCGATGCGGATCAAAGATTGTATTTTAGCTATTGACCAAGGCACAACCTCGACTCGAGCAATCATATTTGCTCCTGACTCATCGATTATCGCTGTAGCTCAACAAGAGTTTACCCAACATTATCCTAATGATGGCTGGGTTGAACATGATCCAGAAGATATTTGGAGTTCGACCGTTGTGGTTTGTCGTCAAGCAATATCTGAAGCCATTGCCAAAGGCGCTCGTATTGCGGCAATCGGGGTGACTAACCAACGTGAAACCACAGTGGTTTGGGACCGAAATACCGGTCAAGCTATTTATAATGCTATCGTATGGCAAGACCGACGTACGGCGAAAGTGTGCCGCGAAATGCAAGAAAACGGCTTATTCGACGTGGTTAATTCACGCACAGGTTTATTGCTCGACCCGTACTTTTCTGCTTCTAAGATCGCCTGGATTTTAGATAACGTTGACGGCGCTCGTGAAAAAGCAGAAGCAGGCGACTTGGCATTTGGTACCATTGACTCGTTCCTAATTTGGCGCTTAACCGACGGGAAAATGCATGTCACAGACGTGACTAACGCCAGTCGCACCAATCTTTTTAATATTCACGATATGGCGTGGGATGAAAAGCTGCTTGAAGTGTTCAACGTGCCCAAATCGGTCTTACCTGAAGTAAAAGAATGCGCAGATGACTTTGGTCACAGTGCAGAAGATTTGTTCGGCTTTTCGTTACCTATTCTAGGCGTAGCCGGCGATCAACAAGCCGCGAGTATCGGTCAATGTTGCTTTAACAAAGGCGCGATAAAAAGCACGTATGGTACTGGCTGCTTTGTGATGCTCAATACGGGCAAGAAAGCCTTTAACTCACAAAACAGACTGTTGACCACAGTGGCATACACCATCAAAGGTGAAACCCATTATGCCCTTGAAGGGTCAATTTTCATCGCAGGTGCAGCTATTCAATGGCTACGTGATGGGTTAGGTGTCATTAAGAGCGCCTCAGAAACCGAAGATTTAGCTAAGTCTCTGGATGACGATCATGGGGTATACATGGTACCTGCGTTTGCCGGGTTAGGAGCTCCCCACTGGGCCCCCGACGCCCGAGGTGCGGTGTACGGTTTAACCCGAGGCACGACTAATGCGCACTTTGTGCGGGCAGCTCTTGAATCAGTCTGTTATCAAACCTCAGATTTATTGCATGCAATGGCTGAAGATGGTCTGTCGTTAGATAAAATTCGTGTCGATGGCGGCATGGTGGGGAATAATTGGTTATGCCAGTTTTTAGCCGATATGTTAGATGTCACAGTAGAGCGACCACAAATTATGGAGACCACCGCGTTAGGTGCTGCCTACTTAGCGGGTTTGCAAGCGGGTATTTACGAGTCTTGTGAGCAATTAGCAAGCATGAATCAAGTCGATAATAGCTTTTCGGCGCAGATGCCGTCACCTCAGCGCAGAAAACTGATTGCAGGTTGGGAAAACGCCGTTCAAAGCACCTTAGGATATGCAAAATGATCAGTCAGCGCCTATTTGGTACCTTGCCCGACGGGCAAAAAGTAATGGAATACAGCTTACAAAATGCCGTCGGCATGCAAGTGGATATTCTCGATTTAGGTGGCATTATTCGCCGCTGGTTGGTCCCAGCTTTAGATGAAAATCAACCCGCTGTGGATATTGTCCTAGGATTTGACACACTTGATGGGTACGTAGCCGACCAAGCCTATTTAGGTGCAGTAGTTGGACGTTATGCGAATCGCATCGCCAAAGGCCAGTTTGCTTTAAATGGCAAGGACTATCAGGCTGATGTAAATCAAGGTGATAACTGCTTACACGGTGGACGTGACGGCTTCAACAGTCGCATTTGGCAGGCGCAAGCGATTGATAATGACAATGAAGCAACCTTGATCCTAAGCTTAGTGAGTAATGAAGGTGATCAAGGATTTCCAGGCACACTCAAGGTCAATGTCACTTACACACTCAGCGCTGAAGGCTTAAAAATTACGTACCGTGGACGCAGTGATCAAGACACAGTATTCAACCCAACTCAGCATAGTTATTTCAATTTAGCTGGCCACGACAGCGGTTCGGTGGAAAATCATCAGGTACAGATACTCGGAAGCAGCTACACGCCGACAGATCAACATGCGATCCCAACGGGAGAGTTAGCTGATGTGTCAGGCACCCCATTTGATTTACGTGAATTAACAACCTTGCAGGAGCCTTTGCTATCCCCCCATGAACAAATAAAATTGGGTAACGGCTTTGATCACAACTGGTGTTTAGACGCATATCAACCCAAGATGACTCAAGCAGCTTTAGTGGCTAAAGCCGTTGAGCCTGCAAGTGGCCGTACTCTTACTGTCTATACCACTATGCCCGGCATGCAATTATATACCGCCAACTACATTGGCCCAGAACCTATCGGGAAAAATGCCACCGAATATCAAGCCAAGCAGGCGTATTGCTTTGAAACGCAGTACTATCCTGATACGCCTAACCAGCCGCAGTTTCCAAGTGCGACGCTAAAAGCCAATGAAGATTACTATTCGGTTACCGAATATAAACTGTCGTTTTAACATCTAGGTAGATGATTTCTGGACGAGTAAACCACTAGCAAATTACCCGCATGAATACCAACAATTGACACCATTCGGTTAATCGTTAGTGGTATCTTTTGAAGGGGACTTTCTACTCTTAAAGAATTTTCTAGCGAATGCCTCTAGTGCAAACACAATGATCACGCCAAATTTTTTCAGGAAGATCAAAGCGGCTGCGATCAAGCCTATTTTTGCTATCACTTTGTCAGCCACGTCATCCAAGTTGAAATCAGCCATGGTTAGCACGCTGTCACTGTAATGGACATTGACTATGAATAAGAGGAAATAGGCAGTCTAGGGCGATTAATCCCTTCCCTGATACTCAATATACAAATATTACTGCTGCGGTATGCAATATATCAACAGCATGCATACTGATATATAACCCCGTGAAACTAAATCACTAGGGCACACGTGAAACGAATCCGTTATTTGGCCTGCTCTTGGGTATCAGTGGAGTGAAAAACGCTCCAATTACTCGATAATTCAAGACTGAATTGATCGATAATGAGATTAAAGCGCCCCGTGGTGCCAATAAAGCGTGTATTGTCCCAGTTTTTTTCAGAGAGCAAAGCAATAACATTATCGCCCGAATGGAACATTCCACTTGCTACCTTGATTTTCATGGGATCATGCTGCCATTCACTTGTTTCCAGTACCTGCCCGTTGATGTATATCTGCTTAATCTGATTCTCTTGACCAATACTTAGGCTCACAACTTGCGGATCAATTGCAAAATGTACATGCTTTCGTGCTATCAAGGTCTCATTTTTGGGCATTTTATCTAACGAGGTCAGGTTAGCCATTGGCCAAGATGTATCATCAAATTGCGCTTGTAGAAATTCGTGGTTTATTTCTTGGGAGTGATTTTTCTCTTTAGGAGTCTCAGGCTTAGGCAGTTGCTCCCGCAATTTGGCAATAGGCTTAGTTACGTCAGTTACCTTTTTCACGACAAGCTCATCGGCTGCAACGGGTGCTGGCTTAATATCGGCTTGCCCAATAATGATCCCCTTAACCATTTTGGTCTGACTACCATCCGTAACATTCAATTCCATGGGCCCACCTGCTTTTTGGCCTGGCATGGTTACCTGCCATTTTCCCTCACGTCCTGCTTGTACTCTGGCCATAGTCAAAGTATTACTATTTTTAATCAGCTTTATATCAATAGTACGACCTGGCTGTGCGAAACCATTTAGCGCAATGTTTTCACCGGGTTGCAGAAGCATGCCATCGCTTATACGCGTTGACAAAATAATGCCTCCTTGTGGATTACGAACCTTTAAATCAGCTTGGCCAATATAAATGTCATTAATCACCTTAAAACGCTCACCATGGGAGACTTTGAGTTGATACGGACCACCGGGCTCCTGCTCTGCCAGTAAGACCTGCCAATTACCGTCGCGATTTGACGTCACTCTGGCCATAGTCAGGGTTGTGTTATCTTTTACTAACTTAACATCTAAGGTAATACCTGCCGGAGCCTGACCATTAACGGTAATCATTTTATAAGCAGCGAGTGTCATGCCATCGTGAAAGCCCACAGATAAGCTTACATCACGCGCTTCAGTCCCCTTAGCTTGTGGAACCGCGACCGTAAAATATCCTAGCAGCATTGAAACCAGCAAAAATTTCATCCAGCCTAATCCGTTATTTTGCATGGCCTTTTGGCTATACATCCATCCACTCCCTTATGAGTCTGTCGCCAAGTCAATACGCCTGACGATTAATTACAATTGATTAATTAGAAATATGGAAATCATTATTGTCATCAATAATGATATGGCTTTGAAATGAAAATGAGCTTAGCGCTCAGACATATGGTCACCTACAGGTGAAAAATGAACCTTTACTCACTCTTTTCCTTACCTTCGCTATTCGTTAATCAGGCATAGTTATGCACTTTAATTTGCTTAAATTAAGCAAATTTCGCGCCTAAAACTATTTCGGATAGCAAAATATGTCCATTAGAGGAACTTCAGCGAACGGTTGTGATTTAACTCAGTTGATGAACTTTAGTTATTATCGTTCGCTCTAGCCACAGAGCGAGCAAAATATCTTAGGCGTTAAGTTAACACCTGTGTCTGCTGGATGATTTTACGTAAGGTGGGTTGTGTGACGTCTAGCAACTTGGCTTTTTGTTGTTGGCTAACGTCTTGTTGCAGCACGATCACGTGCAATGAGGCCTCAATCGCCGGCCAAAGGGTATGGCTGACCTCGTTTTCAAGTAGGTTATACAACAGGTTATTGCAATGCTGAGTTAACTCAGTTAATTCGGCTTGGGCGAAAATCTGCTTATTGAGCTTGGCGTAACGCCGTCTTACGGTCGATTCAGATTGGTTAAGCTGTTGTGCCACCTGATACAAACTGCCCCATTTCACTACGCATTGACTTAACCACTGTTGCTCTAACCAATTACTCACTGAAAACATCTCAGGCAATTCGTTGGCGAGTAACACAGCCTTATTTAATAGCGCAGAAATTTCGATAAAATCATCGCTATTAGAACCGCCCACGTCTTTCGATAAGCTCGGCGTTATCGACGTGACAGCTGTCTTATGAACCGTCATATTTTCTTCGACTTGCTCTTGCAAAATAAGGTGTTCAGGCTCTATATAATGACCCGAACACAATATTACCGCGCGCATCATACAATTTTTTAACTCCCGCACGTTACCCGGCCATGAGTAAGTGTGTAATTTTTCTAGCGCGGCCTCTGAAAAGTCGCTGATATCCTTTTTATACTGCTGGCTGAATTTGCGCAAAAAGTGGCGAGATAATAATAATGGATCGTCTCCGCGTTCATTTAACGCAGGTAGGTTCAGAGAAAATACATTAATACGATAATACAGGTCCGCACGAAAGCGGCCTTCAGCCACTTCATCAGGTAAGTTGCGATTTGTTGCCAAAACTAAACGCACGTCTACTTTTCTCACTCGCTGATCCCCCACAGCGACGAACGTTTTTTCCTGTACGAAACGCAATAATTTTGATTGGATATCGAGGGGTAACTCTCCCACTTCGTCTAGAAATAAAGTCCCACCGTCTGCCTGAGCAATTTTCCCCGGCTGCTCACTGGTCGCCCCCGTGAATGCGCCTTTTCTATGCCCAAACAATTCACTTTCAATTAAATGCTCAACGATAGTAGAACAGTCCACTGTGATAAAGGGTTTATCTGGATGTAAACTATGATTATGCAGTTGCTGTGCAATGACTTCTTTACCGGTACCCGATTCCCCAATAATCAGTACGGATGCATCCGTAGGGGCAACAAGTTGCACCTGCTGCATCAAAGTGCGCATAGCCGCTGATTCGAACAATAACTCATGCGCACCGGATTGTTCTTTGTCTGCCACAACTCGTCTATTTTTGTCCTGCTCTAAGAGCATAATACGATCAATCGCCGCCGCTAAGTTTGGGGTCACTTGTTCAAGCTGCTCAGCGCATTTATGGGCTTCGTCTTTCGCTTGAGGCTGCCAACACACCACCAACACCCCCAAGCATTGATCTCGTGTTTCCAGTGGGATAACAACACTGTGGAATTCGCTCAATTCATCAATAGACTGAATGACATTGCGCTTGCTCGAGGTAATTTTAATATTTCTTTGTACCCATTGATGAATACTCTGGGCATCCACGCCATGCCTTGCAACGCAGGATGATAAACACTTTACGTTATCCCCTTGTTGCATATACAGGCCCGCAAACTCGCTTTGTAGGCCACTACTGAGTAACTGACACACTTGGGAAGAGAACGTTTGTAATGAGTGCGTGCTGCCGATCAGGCGAATGATGTCCCACTGAAGGGTCATTAATCTAAAGTCATCACTGGGAGCTTGTGAAAATTTACCACTCATGCGGTCTAAGTTAGCCAATATGTTAGCATCAAATTGGGGCTGCCAACTGACGAGCTTACCTCCGCCTATACTGCGTGCGGCTTGCAGCGCCGCGTTTGCCCGGCGAAATAATTCTAAGGCAGATTGCTCTCCCAGTTGCTCTTCTGACTCTAATGTCGCCAGACCAAAACTGAACGCTAATTTAAGTTTCTTTTTCGAAAACAACTGACTGCGCAGTATTTGCAACATACGAGACGCCAGCACCTGACCTTGCTGTTCATTTGTCTCGGGTAGATGAGCAGCAAACACGGCGCCACTGTATCGACTAGCAAAATCATCTTCACGTAAAATATCTGCCATGCAGTGCATAATTTCTTTAAGCACCTCGTCCCCGACTTCTCGACCGTGAACCCGATTAAACTCGGAGAAATCGTCGGGGTTAACCAGCAATAATGTGACAGGTGTGCTTTGCTCATTAAGTTGCTCTACCCACTCATGGCTCTGCCAACGGGCGACTTGGCGCAGAATAAGTAAAGTCTCATCATTGGGTAATGGCCCCACAAATCCATCAACCATCATCACGGTTTTATCTAACTGTATAGGAAATGGCGGTAACCTAGTCATGGAATGGGTATGACTCAAATCAGACAAAATATGCTGCATTCGGCTTTTTGCCGTACTTGAAGGAATATGTAAGCTAGTCAGCCAATCCTGCCCCAATGCTGATAATCCTTTGGTGCCTAACAAAGACATCAGCTCGAGATTAATATCTTTGATTTTGCCTTGGGCGGTCAAGGTCAATGACAAATCCCCTAAGCAATCAGACAGCAGGGCCAACTTATGCTCCACATACTGCTTATCTTGCGTGACATTAGCTTGCTGCTTTAAGAGATTCAACATGACAGCGAGTACCCCACACGCACGCCAATCGACAAATCTATGTCCGGGAATAAGCTGGCTTTCTTGTAAAACGCTGGTATCAGCAGATAACCAATAGACTTGCCGCTCTAACAGCTCAAACTCTTCCGTCAGTGATATGGCATGATCTTGACTTTCACAGGCCACAAGCAATGTTGGCTGTGTATTTTGTCCCTGAATTTCTACATTTGCTAACTCACAAGTAAGCGGGACAATATCAAATTGAAACTCTGTGTTAATTACCAAGCTTTGTAGTTCGGTAATTAACGGGGTTCCATGTTTATCCACATAAAGTAAAATATGCTCGAAATCGTCGGTAACAGATGAGAAGATTGGGGACATTTTAATCATAATTTTGGCATCAAATGGTTAAAGTCTTGTAGTAGCAGAGGCGCAATATATTCCGCTGCGACTGGGCGTGAAAATAGATATCCCTGAAGCTGTAATTTTTTGGTGTTCTGCAAGATCGTTATCTGACTTGTATACTCGATGCCTTCTGCAATCACCCCAAGCTTTAAACTTTCCGCCAAGGCTAAAATGGCTTCTACTATGGCCTGATCATCCGGCGCTGAATTTACATCACACATGAATGAACGATCTATTTTGAGAATATCGATGGGAAAACGTTTGAGATAACTTAACGATGAGTAACCTGTACCAAAGTCATCTACCGCAAGGGTTACTCCCAAGCTTTTTAGCTCAATTAAACGGGCAATGTTTTCTTCTGCATCACTCATTATCACCGATTCAGTAAGTTCGAGTTCGAGCAACGAGGGGGGTAATTCACTTTCTTTCAGAACGTGGGCTACGATTTGGGTAAAATTTAACTGGCGGAATTGATGAGCCGAGACATTAATCGCGATACGCACCGGTGTACCCATGTCTAACCATTTTTTAGCCTGATAACAGCCTTGCTCTAATACTTGTTGTCCCAGCTCATTGATCAGACCCGTTTCCTCGGCGATAGGAATGAATTCATCAGGAGGGATAATCCCGCCTTGCGCCGGAAGCCAACGGACCAAGGCTTCAACTCCCACAATGCGCCCCGATTGAGCACATATTTGTGGTTGATAAAAAGGCACAATTTCATCATTTTTCAGTGCTTGGCGTAAGTCCTGTTCAAGTTGCAACCGAGCTGCGGCCTTAGCATTCATGGAGTCTTGATAAAATTTGTAGCAGCAACGCCCAGACTGCTTAGCAAAGTACATCGCAGTATCGGCATTTTTTAACAAAGTTTCGGCATTCTCACCATCATTGGGAAACATGGAAATACCAATACTAGGGGTGATCACCACTTCAAACTGCTCTAGTTGAAACGGGGTGCTGAAGCTCCGTATCACCCGCTCTGCTACCAACATAGCTTCATTAGGATCATTCAAGCGACTTAAAAAAATAGTAAATTCATCCCCGCCAAAACTAGACAACTGGGGCTCGTCGGTTGCAATATTGTCTCCCACACGGGCAAACATATCACTGTCTCTCAAATTAGCCTGTAAGCGATGTGCGACCTTACGTAACAACTTATCGCCGTAACTGTGGCCCATGGTGTCATTGATACGTTTAAAACGGTCAAGATCGATAAATAACATGGCTGCTTGGTATTCGTTACGTTTAGCCATAGCTAAAAATCGCTGCAAATCCTGCATTAAAAATTGACGATTCGGTAAGCCGGTTAGCGTGTCATAAAATGCCAGTTGATGAAGCTCTTTTTGTTGGGTTACCAAATCAGCAAAAGCTTGGCTCGCGCGCAATATATATTTAACCCGCTCGCCTAAAATCGGCCATTTTATCGGTTTCGCGATAAAGTCTGTGGCACCTACCGCATAGGACTTGTGTATGGAGTCGAGGTCGTCAGAGCCCGTCACCATTATAATAGGAATATGCTTGCCTTTTTCGTGAGCTCGGATGTATTCACAGACCTCAAAACCATTCATTTCAGGCATAGATACATCAAGCAAAAGTAGCGCGGGATTATGCTTTTCAAATTGCTCGATAGCACGCTTACCATTTTCAGCTTCAAGTACTTCAATCGTGTCGCTAGACAGAGTTTCTTTCATCAAGATGCGCGCGGTGAGATCGTCATCGCTGACTAAAATCTTGATTTTTGCATCAATCGACATGTCTAAATGACTCCAATTTCTCACAGCTGAGACTAAAAACTGACTGAATACGCTGGGCGAACGAAGGAATATCGTCAGCTTGATTATTCTTCATTTTGCCTTCCAGATCATTACACAATTGGTATAAGGCCTGCGCACCAGAATTACCCGCCATGGATTTCAGCGCATGGGCAATTTCGCCAATCGCGGGCAAATCGACTTCTGCACAACTAACGTGCTCATTGAGTTGAGCCACCAGCTTTTCAGCCTCTTGGGTAAAGGCATCCAGTACGCGTTCAAACACGGGATTACCTGTGTCTTGAGATATTTTTAATAAGGTATTTACGGTTCCCATATCCAACAAACTTTGCTCTTGTTCTGCGGACGGGGGTTCCGATGGTGCTAGATCAGGAGGCGATTTGTCCTCCATTGGCTGTTCTTGAGTCATCGGTGCATTCACATCTTTTGGACCACTAGGCACGGCTAAAAAGCGTGATAATGTTTGCTCCAGCTCTTGTAACGAGAAAGGTTTAGACATGACCTCGTTCATACCTGACGCCAAACACTCTTGTCGTAAGTTCTCTCCCATGCCCGCAGTAAGGGCGACAATAGGAATGTTTGGCCAATTTTTACGGATTGCTTTGGTTGCTGCGTAGCCGTCCATCACTGGCATCTGGCAATCCATCAAGACCAAATCAGGTTGCTGCACATTGACTTGCTCGACCGCCTCAGCACCGTTATCAGCCAACCATGTTTCGCACCCTAGCAGCCCCAGCATGCTCTTCGCCACTTCTTGATTGGTCAGGCTGTCTTCTGCTACTAGAATATTGGCACTAAAGTTCTGATGATTACGGAAGTCATCATCGAGACGCTTCTGTTCTTCATTTTCGATACCCAAGGCCTTGCATATGCTTTTATGTAAGCCTCGATAATGCACAGGAAGAGGTAATATGTTGCGCTGGTCGTTCTCCTGCCATTGGGACGTGGGCAGTAAGCAGATCCAGTTCGACATCTTGATACCCGCTTCTTGTAAGGCGTTTTGGTACTCAGCTTGGCTTATCCATAAGCCATTTTTAGCCGTTGCGAGTTCAGACTTGATACGTTGAACATGCACCGCTTTAATATTCAATTTACTTAACATGGTTTCAATGGATTGACCTAAGCCACCCGTTAAGTTCACCAAATGTACAGTGGGGCAATCAGGGATAGGCTCAACCTCAAGTAGGGCGTTTTCAGTCAGTGCTAAATCCACTTCTAAGCTAAAACGGCTCCCTTCGCCAATGTTTGACTGTAACCCTAAATTACCGCCCATCAATGCGGTTAATTGTTTACAAATCGCTAAACCTAAACCTGTACCACCGTATTTACGGGTGGTGGAAGCATCTGCTTGGGTAAACATTTCAAATACTTTTTGCTGACGGTCCTGCGCCATGCCGATCCCTGTATCTTGCACACAGAATACGAAGCCACTGTATTGGTCATCGCTTGCCTCGCGCTCAGCATCGAGCTTGTGACAAGACACACGTTTAACACTGACATTCACCTCTCCACGCTCGGTAAATTTGATGGCATTACTGGTTAAGTTTGCGATGATTTGACGCAATCGAGCAGGATCCCCATACACTTGCGGTAACGGTTCGGTTGATAGAATAGCGTTAATGTGCAAGCCCTTGTTGTACGCGGCTTCGCTGAATAAGTCGCATACTTCTTCGAGCAAAGCTTCTAAGTCAACAGGCACGGATTCCAACGTCGCTTTACCCGCTTCTAGTTTTGAGAAGTCTAAAATGTTATTCAACAGATCGAGTAATAATCTACCTGAGCGATAAACCAACTGGGCAAAGTGTTGCTGTTTTGGTTTTAAATCCGAACTTAATAGCACTTCCGTCATACCCAACACCCCATTCATAGGTGTACGGATTTCATGACTCATTATCGCCAAAAAGTCGCTCTTCTCTTTACTCGCTTGCTCTGCCAATCTGCGGGCTTTTTCGGTTTCTTCCATGGCGTGCTCAAGTTGCGTATTGGCATGACGCAACGCTTTGGTACGCTCCTCCACTTTTTCTTCCAATTCGATCAGTCGTTGCATTTCCCGCAGACGTTTTTGTCGATATCGCCAGACAATATTCAATGCAATTAAGAATATGATGATCCCATAAAGGCTATATGCCCAAAAGGTTTTCCAGGGGGGAGGCAATACCCGTACCGGCAATGCCACGCCTTCAGTGTTCCACAACCCTTGATTGTTACTGGCTTGTACTTTGAGAACATAATCGCCTGCTGGCAAATTAGTAAAAGTCGCTAAGCGGCGATGCTCTAATTCAATCCAATTCGGATCTAATCCTTCCAGTTTGTAGCGGTACTCATTCAACCCTGGGGCATTAAAATCTAGGGCTGCAAATTCAAACGAAATAAAATAGTCTTTATAATCCAGTTCTAATTCTTGCAACTGCTGATAAGGCACGTCGAACCACACCTGCTCATTAAGCTTTTTGATGCGTACTAAAACCACAGGCGGGATCACATCACTGTCTCTAATATCATCGGGATGAAAGCGCACCACACCCGCATTGCCGCCGAAATACATAAATCCTTGGCTGTCTTTGAATCCTGCCCCAAAGTTAAATTCGCTGTTCTTCAAGCCTTGTGAGGTATCAAAATGGCGTACTTTTCCGCTTTCAGGGTTTAATCGTGTTAAGCCCGCCGTGCTGCTTAACCATAAATGGCCCTTGTCATCATCCAATATGCTGTAAATATGACTGCTGGGTAGGCCACTAAAACTATCGTAATGGGTAAACGTATTACGCACGTTAACAATGTCTTCAGCCGACCATTTATTTAATCCGCCGCCTTGGGTTCCCACCCACAATTGCGCTTTGGGATCTTGATAAAATGCCCACGCCATCGACGCAGATAAACTATCTAAATTTTCCGGTTGATGTTCAATATGATCAAAATCTAAACTAGCAGGATCCAACACATTGATACCGGATACCGTGCCTACCACTATCTTACCATCGAGCAATTGATACACCGCCAGAACGCGATCACTATTGAGGCTTCTTGGGTTGTTTTCTTCGAAGCGATAATGCACAAATTCATTGCTTCCCGCGGCTAAATAGTTCAAACCTCCGCCAAACGTGCCCACCCAAATATTGCCGGCATTGTCAGGAAAAACACTGGTTACTCCGTTAAAACTTAGACTACTTGAGTCTTCAGCATCATGCACAAAATAGTCAATTTGCTTGTTGTCTACGTTTAGTCGGCCTAGGCCGCCGCTTCGTGTACCAAACCACAACATATTTTTATCACCGCGCACTGTCATTACCCGAGCATCAAGTAAAGCCGGCACACTGTCTTTATTAATGACTTCTTGTACCTCACCATTACGGTTTAAGCGGGTCAACCCCCCATAACTGGCAACCCAAATGGCATGTTCGCCCTTTGATGACTCGGTTTCAGCAAAGCCCAATACCACCTTGCTGGCCAAACCACTTTCTATATGCTCAAAGGGTACCTCAATACTTTTGCTGATCCCGTTATATGTTCCGAACCACATCAAACCTGATGGATCTTGTAGAATCGACAAGATTTTATTGTCACTCAAGCCATCCTCAATATTGAAAGTCGTGAATTTATCTCTGCCGTTCCACAAGCTTGCGCCAGCTTCTGTTCCTAGCCAGATACGTTGACGCTGATCTTGATAAATGGCGTGCACTAAATTCGCGGCTAAACTGTCCGATTTTTCATTAAGGTGTTGCCAAACAGTGAATTTAATACGCTGAGGATCCAGCATACTCACCCCAGCATCGTGACTGGTTAGCCATAATCGCTGTTGAGCGTCGATAAATAATTGCGTAAGGCGATCGCTAAATAGAGGGGTAGCCGAGGTCATGTGAAGGCGCGTTAAAGTTCTAGTTAACTTATCGAGCTTTAGTAATCCATTACCATCAGTCGCCAGCCAGATACAATTGCCATCTTCAATGATAGACGTCACGGCGGCATCCTTTTCCAGTTCAGGTAAAAGCGTCCGTGTATCAAAGTGTTCAAAGGTCATGTCATCTGGATTAAAGCGGCTAAAGTTACCGTTTCGATAACCAATCCAGATGTAATTTTGTGAGTCCAAATAAAGCGACTGCTGTCGATTTGAGGTAGGTAAGGCCAACGAATTTTCAGCCTCTTGCCAAACTGAAAATGTTTGCTTAGCAGAATTAAATAAGTTTAAGCCCCCCCCATCGGTGGCAATCCATAAGCGCTTTTCATTATCTTCTATTACCGCTCGTACATTGTCAGAGCTAAGGGAGTTGGATTTACGAGGATCGTGCACAAAGCTGAGCAATTGATAACCATCATAGCGGCTCACGCCTTCTTGCGTCACGACCCACAAATATCCCGTGCTGTCTTGATAAATCTGGCGAACCGTTTTTTGCGACAACTGCTTACTTAATTCAGTAGGGGTAAAACTAAAATTAGGGCTCTCTGCAGCCTGAATACCAGTACTGAACGTGAGGAAAAATAATAACCAAACGATTCCTTTTTTTAGCATAGTTGAATTGCGTCTTATTCTTCTTTTTAAAATAGACTACCGCAAAGCCTTAGATATGCCAACAAATAGCCGCTGATACAAACACTTGCGTAAAGGATGACAGCCTAGGCATAGGTGATTATTGCAAGGCTAATGGCAATCAGGGCTAAATGTGGCCGTAATGGAAATACAAACGTGTTGAGGGAAATAAAAGAAGTATTCGAGCTTTGGCTAGGCCCTTAAACAAAAATACCCCTTACCCTTTTGAAACTGGGTTCATAGGGTAAGGGGCATACACAACAGAATCTATTTACTCTTGCAGCATGAAATTCTCTTGGTTCATGTGTGCTTCTTCCCACATGAAAGCTTCTTCCCACATGAAAGCTTCTTCCCACATGAAAGCTTCTTCCCACATGAAGGCTTCTTCCCACATGAAGGCCTCTTCCCACATGAAGGCCTCTTCCCACATGAAAGCCTCTTCCCACATGAAGGCTTCTTCCCACATGAAGGCCTCTTCCCATACTTCGAATTCGAAACCTTTAATATAGTAGTTGCCGTTATCATCTTTACGGGCAGCGCCCATATAATGTTGCTCGCCGCTTAAATCAGCAGCGATGTCCATGCCATTATTCGCACAGCCCGACTCATTCGATTCAACCGCTTTTACTGCATTGACGCTACCCGAACCCTGCTGGAAAGGGCTGTAAGCCAATTTACCATTAACCTGCGCCATAGTAGTACTACTCATCAAGCGGCACTTCACATCATTTGCGCTCAGGCTTGGATCGTTTTGCAGCATTAGTGCAACCACACCACTCACCACGCCTGAAGCTTGTGAGGTACCTGACATAATAAAGCGGTCATTACCCACCATGTACTGGGGGAATTTGCTTGGCACATACATATCTTTATTCGCGAGACTAAACATATGCCCGCCAGGTGCAACCATATCAGGTTTAATGAACGCTTCATGAGTTGGCCCCTGTGATGAGAATGACAGTAACGTATCGTCATTTGCATTATCTTGGGTGTAGTTATCACTGATTGCACCGACACTAATAACGTAAGGTACGTTAGCAGGTACGCCAATTGTCATTGCTTTAGGGCCGGTGTTACCAGCAGATGTAACAACAACTACATCTTGCTCCCATAAAGCCATAACGGCTTGGTTAATCGGATCATCCCAGTAATTTGAACGTGGCGGTGCACCGAATGAGAGATTTACCACACGTATGTTTAACGCTTCGTGATTATCAGCGATGTATTGCAAAGCACGAAGGGCATCAAGATAGGTACTGTGGCCATCTTCATAGAAAGCTTTTATCACAACCAGATTGGCATCAGGGGCAACACCTTGATAATAACTGCGCATTTGCCCATCAACAACAGCACGGTCGCTATTGGCAATAATCCCCGTAATGTGAGTACCATGACTGTTTTCATCAGTCATGTTGTTAACGTTCACGTCAGTATCTGCCAGTGCATCATAGGCTGCCGTAATACGTGAGCGATTATGTGTATCTTTACCTAGGGCGTCGTGCGCTGCCCATAAACCGCTATCAATTACCGCTACCGTCACATCCTTTCCGGTTATTCCTTGATCATGTAGTTCGTCGGCACCTATGTTATTAACATAGTAACTGTTACTGTCTTCATCGTTTGCTTGAGTGTCGTAGCCTTTCACTAAGCTACGATCGCAACCTTCAGCAAACTGAACATCCATTGAGAAATCACGCTGCTCATAATTATCAGTTCCATAACGAGTGAACGCCACCTCTACCGTAGCACTTTCGAACGCATCAAGGTTGGCATAACGTCTTAGTTTACTGCTATCCAACGTCAACTCACCGTTTTGACGGCTAAATAAGCTCCAGTACACGGTTCGGCCATTGAATTTAACTGAGCGAACCTGCCCTAGGCGTTCTGGCCAAGTAAATGTCATTTTCTTAGCAGACGCTTGCATATCTTTAGCGTTGTATAAATTCCAACGGATTTTATTAGCCGTTAAGTCAACCACGTGACTGCCATAAACCGAGCAATGATCCAGAGCACCAGAAGTGAAAACCGCATCATTTTCGGTGATTTTAATAAGCCCTAACGGGAGGGTTTTTAAGATGGCAAGCTGTACATCACTGACACGAACTCCAATCCCACCGACTAACGGCAAGTCATGTGTCACGAGTCCACCAACGGTGTTAATTAACTGGCGAAGTACGGCAATTTCACCTCCTTGAATTAGGATTTCGTTGTCCATATCGAGCAAGCTGCTGACAATCGGCACTGCAGGTAAATTCAACGATGTGGTCAGATTAGTAATATCAGAAGTATTCGACTCTGACACATTTGCCGTCGTTAACACCTTGGTTATATTCAGCCCTAGCAATCCATTGCTTGCAGCCGTAGCAGGCAAAGTCGTCAAACTTAATAAGCCTGCAAGCAGCACTGCACTTTTCTTGTTAAATTTTAGTTTCATTTAAAATCATCCGTTAGAGATAGGTCACTCGACATAAGTGGAAGTAAACACACTCGGTATCTTCGCTACGTGACTTCATAAAGCAAAGCTTATGCCAAAATGCAAGGCACTGTTTTAAAAGGATTTAAATTAACACTGAAAAATATGGGGCTAATGAATTGAAATTATCGAATGATATTTTTGACTGGGACAACACTTTGGTTGCAATCATTTATTTCATTTCGCGTTAATAAACAATTAACGCGACAGTTCGTCCTTATAGGGGCTAGCTAGCTTTAATGTGCTGATCACACTCAAAAGTGCAATGTGTGCCATCAAGCTCTGCCTAAGGCGAAAACGAGCAACATTGGAGGGGATTTCCCTTACCTCGCGGGTTTGTTGCCTTGACGTTTAAATACGGGGTCAGATAGACCAAGCAAGCCCTAATAACAGCAGGATACATAGCTGCTACTTAGCTTTATTGCCACAGGCGACCTAACGCCATAAGATTTTGCGGGTGTCTTCAATAGAGCTGGCTAACTTGAGCTGCCCTGATTGAATTAAATGCTCTGTGTTATCAATTATCGCCGAAAATACGCCTTCTTCTTCGCACGTACAATCGAGAAAACCCACCCAAGCATTTCGGTTTGATTTTTTAGCGGCATATAAACACAAGTCCGCAATATCTATGGTTCGCTCCCAATTCAACGCTCTGGGCTCATTTGATAGCAGAGGAAAAACAGAAAAGCCAACTGAACAGGTATTGTGAACAACCAAGCCATGTTCAATTTTAAACGGATGATCTTGAATAGAACGCCTTAGTCGCTCGGCCAATAGCCCAGCGCTATTCCTATCCACAAATCGTGCAACCACTAGAAACTCTTCGCCCCCCCAGCGCAGTAAATAGTCTGTGTCTCTAAAAACTATTTCTAGAATCGCTTTAACTTGGATCAATACCGCGTCACCTGAACTATGCCCGTATTTGTCATTGATCTGTTTAAAATGATCCAGGTCCATCAAAAAGAAAACTAAATCGGTATCAATGTTTGACATTAAACTACGTCGATCATTACAATTTTGATAATTGCTGAGCACTAACTCAATGTCTCTATGTATATTTTGAGCTAGGTAGCGACGATTTTTTAAACCTGTTAAGGGATCAGTAAAGCTTATTTTTTCTAACTTTTCGTTCGCTTTAATAAGATCGGTGGTTCGCTCTTGCACTTTTTCTTCAAGCTCGATCAAACGACACTTCTCCTGTAAACGTTTCACTCGGTAACGCCTAATTCCATTCAGCACAATGATGATAGAAAACAACGTATACAAACCATACGCCCAACTGGTTTTCCAGGGCGGAGGTAAAACGCTAAGAAGCAAAGCTGCTCCCTCGGACGTCCACTGACCTTGATTATTATTCGCTTGAACTTTTAGTGTATATTTACCGGCGGGTAAATTAGTAAAGGTCGCTACTCGTTTATTTCCTAACTCGATCCAGTGAGTGTCTAACCCTTCAAGTTTGTAACGATACTCACTCAACTCTGGGGCGTTGAAATCCAGTGCGGAAAACTCAAAAGAAATAAAATAATCTTGGTAATTCAAGACTACCTCTTGGCGTTTTTGGTACGACAAATCTGTACCTGTTTTTTCGTTAAGTTTCTTAATTCGAACAACTACAACTGGCGGTGTGACGTTGCTGTCTTCTATATCTTTTGGGTTAAAACGTACTGCCCCTGAATTACCACCAAAATACATGTATCCATTACTAGCCTTAAATCCTGCACCGAAATTAAATTCACTACCCTCGTCCCCGCGAGATGTATCAAAGTGCCGGACTTTTCCGCTTTTTGTGTTAAACCGAGTTAAGCCAGCGGTACTACTTAACCATAAATTATCGTTATCATCAGGTAAAATAGTGTAGATATGACTACTCGGAAGTTCATCATAAATGCTGAAGTGATTTGTACGTGTCTTTATATCGTCAGCTAACCACTTGTTTAACCCCCCGCCTTGGGTTCCCACCCAAAGACTTTTATTTGAAGTTTGATAGAAAGCCCATGCCATTTTTGCAGAGAGACTTTCTAAGCTTTCAGGAACATGCTCAATACGCTCGAAATCCAAAGTTTGGAAATTATATAAGTTTATTCCGTTAGCAGTGCCAATTACGATCGTGCCATCGTGCAATTGAGTAACAGCTACGACCCGATCATGATTCAAACTTCGCGGATTATTAGTTTGATGACGAAAATGCGTAAACTCATCACTCCCTTTCGCTAGAAAATTTAGTCCTCCGCCAAAGGTACCGACCCAAAGGTTGCCTTTTTCGTCCGGTAATATACTAGTTACACCATTAAAACTTAAACTCTTAGGATTTTTGGGATCATGTACACGATAGTCGATCTTTTGGGTATCAACGTTTAATCGTCCTAGCCCCCCACTTCGAGTTCCAAACCATAAAATATTACCATCTCCACGCAAGGTCATAACTCGAGGATCATTAAGCGCAGGCATACTGTTTGTAGTAATGATCTGTTGCACTACACCATCAAGACTTAAGCGCGCTAATCCCTTATAACTTGCTACCCAAATTGCATGTTCACCATTAGATGATTGAGTTTCTGCAAAACCCAACACAATATCACTTGGTAGACCTTTATTTATGTACTCGAAAGGTATTTCAGTCCCCGTAACAACTCCGTTATATGTACCTAACCACATTAGGCCTGACTGGTCTTGTAAAATAGATAATATCTTATCGTCACTAAGCCCATCTTTTTTTGTAAATTGAGTAAAGCTATTACCTGAATTCCACAAACAAAGTCCGGCCTCGGTACCTAACCAGATGCGGTTTTGTTCGTCTTGGTAAATCGTATGTACAAGATTAGCAGATAAGCTAGTAGCGACGTCTGCCTCATACTGCCAATTGTTAAACTCATCAGTTGTGGGCTCTTGTACGCTGACTCCGGCATCATAACTGGCCAACCAGAGTCGCTGCTGCGCATCAACAAATACGTTAGTAAGCCGGTCGCTGAATAACTTCGATTGTCCCCCCGTATATAAACGAGTGAGCTGAAGGTTGTTTTTGTCGAATTTTAATAAACCATTGCCGTCCGTTGCGAGCCAAATGTTGTCAGTTCCCTCATCGATAGAGGTGATAAAGGCATCCTTTGTCAAACTAGGTAATAAATCGCGTGTAATAAAATGCTCAAAAACCATCTTGCTTGGGTCAAAACGGCTGAAATTACCGTTGTTATAACCAAGCCATATTTTACCGCTATGCGCTAGGTATAAACTCCGAATTTGATCCGACAGTACCGTACTATTTTCCCCGCTGTTCTCGCGCCACGTTTTAAACGACTGGGTTGATGGTTCAAATTGGTTCAATCCCCCTCCATCAGTTGCAACCCACAACCGATTTTGCTTGTCCTCAATGATAGATCTAACGTTATAGCTGCTAATAGAATCAGCCACATCGGGATCATGATCAAAGTTAACTAATTGGTAACCATCATAGCGGCTTAATCCCTCTTGAGTAACGAACCATATGTACCCAGTGTCATCTTGATACACTTGCCTAACGGTTTTTTGCGATAATTGCTTACTGACTTCAGCAGAGGTAAAACTAAAAAAAGGGCTCTCACCTGCCTTGAGGTTAATACTGAAAAAGACGGATAGTACGACCCAGATCATTCCGTGTTTACACATAAATACATCAAATCTTATTATTATTCTTCTGAAAACAGCCTAACTCAAAGCACCACGAATTCCAACAAATAGTCTAAGTAACAACGGCTTGCCAAGAAAAGAGGTAAAAACAATGGGCTTATCAAACATTCGGTATTTTAGCTTTATGCGGTAGAGCATCCCGCTTCATTCAAACGTCAACCGGCACCAAGCTAAGCAACTGATATATGTCTTGCGAATTTGACTTAGTAATAATGCTGACGGCGAAACACTAGTGTTCAAAAAACATACAATTCCACCTTTCACCCAATGAAAGTTTACGATAAGCTGAGTTTCGTTCGATTAACTATAACGAGAAAAGTCATGAAAAAAATAATCGCTAACCTATTACTCGCTGTCACAATGGCAACATCCTTATCGGTGAATGCCGCAATCATCAGATTTGACGTAGACGCTTTATTAGGCCCTTTTACGAGCACAATATTAAATGGAAGTTTCTTGCTGGATACCGAGTCCCAATTGCTTTCTGACGTTAACTTAACATCAGGTGCGGGCGCTTTTGTCTCTGGGGTCGCCATCGACAATGCCAGTGGCTTTGGTTTAGCTGACACATCATTCTTTTTTACCGGCGCCGCTGAACTGCTTTTTGAAGTAACAGGATTTGATCGCTTCATGCCAGGGCTAGCTTCAGGACAAAGTACCAGTGTGGGTGTGTTTGCATTGCAAGGTGATGAGTTCAATGCAAACTACCAGAACACCGACCCCTTCAGCGCTAACTCAGATCTGTTCCAGGGCAGTATATCAGCGACACGAATAAATGCTGTGCCCGTGCCAATGGGACTGTCGTTTTTAGTGGTCATCTTTGCCGGTTTATCACTGTTAAGGCGTCGCGGTTAGTTTTTATAGTATTCACCAATCACATCCCCTTTTCAGCCGTATGCTATATCAGCAACGGCTGAGCATTACGTTACCGACACGAAAATGCATGCCCTTGAGCATCAAGCCACTTAACTAATACAAAGCGTGTATAACTAAGTGACTGATTAAAGCCATGATTGAATTCGATGGCACCACGATCGGGTCAAGTCGACGTTTTTTTGGCGGAAATTGCCGCACTAAGTAAGATACAGCCAATCGACGTGACGATCATATACAACTGGTTCTCCAATGTTGGCCCTAGAGTAAGCAGTGCCACCATATACGTTATCGAGCACAAGAAGAATACGCTACACATTGCCCCAATCACGCCATATCTGAGTGAGAAAAACATCGCGGGTACTATGGCCAAAACCTTAACGTAAATATCATAACCATGGGTAAACTCTGTTAGAAAAAAATACCCACACAGTATAAGTATCCACACGATTGTGCATTGAGTGATCGTTGAAATTGATTCTTCATCTACGTGGATAAGTAACTCTCGCAGTATGATAACCAGAGGGAAAAACACAAATATACCAACCAAGTCGCCCAACGCCATACCCATAACATTCTCAAACAAATGATGAGCGACTTCTAAGTCGTCTGAAGCGCGCCGACCAACAAACAACAAAGCGTTGGTTAAACTGCTTACGATAAAGAGTATTAGCAGTGCGCTTGTACTTTGCAGCGATGTGAGTAATTGGCCCTCGAAATATTTTCGATATTGCCATACCAAAAATAGGAAGGTAATAGGGTGCAGTATAAAATGCGTGACATACCAACCGAATGACTCGGCATAAAATTGGGGTGACGAGAGTAAGCCGCCACTATGAAACAAAGCATAAAAAGCAATGCGGTCAATAATAAGCAAATAAGGCCAGCTACGAATAGGTAAAAATAGAAACACACAAATACGCAACCCAGCAGGCAGATACCAACTGACAACATTCGGTATCAACTCTAAACGCGTGCTAGCTACCCACAACGCATTAAACGCAACTGCATATAATAACCCTAAAAAAATATAATTTATCCAAGGCTCGACTCTTAACATAAATCCCAAATAACTATTTTCGCTGTCGTTACATATTTATACGTTTAAATATGTCACAAATCACTATAAAAGTAGTCGTTTACGCGTCAGTTGAGCGATAAAAACTCTCCGTCAACGCCGATAAAAACCCATCACTATTCTAACGATAATGAACGATGCTTCCTGCCTTAGAACTTGGTAAACAAGTGTAAATATTGAGACGTTAGCAAAAAGTAATGACAGCATCTCTAGCTTTACCAGAAATGCGTAATATTAAAAAATCAAGGCGCGGTCGAAACCCATCCTAACGCCAACAAAGCACAAAAATCCAAATATTGGTAATAATAAAATGACAAACCAATTCTGCCTATGTTATGACCAGTTATGACACTGAAATGTTTGGTAAATTCATTCGCGGTAACTTTGGTCTACGCGTGGTGGATACTGAAGTCACGTCCATTGGTTTTAGAAATACATTCGATGTGGTCACTGACGAGTTAGGCGTACTGAGCTTGGTAACAGGCGACTCACTTGAAAGAATACAAGGCGGCGGTGATTACACTGAAGTCTTGCCTAGTTTTAACTTAGTGGTTAATTACAGTGAGGATATTTTACTCCGTGGTGGTGTTTACCGTGGTATGTCACGCGCAGACCCTTCTGATTTAGGTTATAGCCGAACGTTCCAAACAGATGATGATATTGCCCCAACCTCCCTTGCTGATCTGTTAGTTGGCGTGAATGGCTCAGGTAACCCGAATACGCAGCCGTTAATGTCATGGAACTATGACGTGGCATTTGAGTGGTACCCAAATGAAGATTCAATTTTTGCGTTCGGCGTTTACTACAAGCAATTCCAAGGCGGATTCCAACAAGAAACCGTTTTAGAAAACTTTGAAATAAACGGTGAAACCTTTGCACTACCAGTAACAAGCGCGGTCACTACAGATAATGAAAGTGACTTATTCGGTATAGAAACCTCAATTGCATATCGTTGGGACAGCGGCATTGGCATCAAAGTCGGTTATAACTATGCCGATACTGATTTCGAATTCGAAGACAGTTTATACGGTGACACCTTTATTACCGACGTAGACGGAAATACCACTCAGCTTAGCGCAGGTATTATCCCTCCCGGTTCAGTACCTGGCTTTTCCGAGCATGTGTTTAGTACTCAGGTGTACTACCAAATTGGTGATTTAGACACAGCCGTGATTTATAAATATCGTAGCGAATACTTCCAACCTTATACCAGTAACGGTACCCGTTTACGTTACGTTGACGAAGTAGGTGTTTGGGAGGCGCGCGCATCTTATAAAATAAATGATCATGTACGTGTGAAAGTTGAAGCCATTAACCTATTTAGTGCGCCAAAATCCCAAGATTACTATGTGCAAGGTAACCTTGGAGAAGTGAATGACTACGGCCCTCGTTTGTTTGCGGGCGTGAGCGTTAAATACTAACGAGCAACGAATAAACGGTTAGTACCGTCAAATACCGCTCACTTAGTGAGCGGTATTTTTGTTTTACATCAGGCAGTTCAGACTGCGGATTGTAATAACAGCTTCCTCATATCCAACTAGCTGATATAAACACTTCTGTATACTTTGTTAATTAGCCTCAACCATGCAAAATGCGTTCAGTTTATTGCCGTCTAGGTCCCTAAAATACCCCGCATAAAAGCCAGACTCAGCGTCTTGAGGGCGAAAGCCGACTTCCCCTTCACACGTACCGCCTAACTCAAGTGCTTTGTTGTAGAAAGCCTTTACCTGTTCTTGATTTTCTAACGCGATGGCGACCATGGTGCCATTACCTACTGTTGCGGCCTCCTTATTAAATGGCAGTGCAACACCAAGAGAAGCTTCGCCGGACGCTTTCGCCCAAGCAATAAAGTAATTGGGCTCCTCCATGAACCGTGTGGCACCTATGGTGCCTAATAATGCATCGTAAAATGCTCCTGATTTAGCTAAGTCTGCTGTTCCTATCGTTACGTATCCAATCATTGCGCTCTCCTGTCAGTTATTAATTAACGCAACCTCATAGTAGCCATTGACTACTGACAGTTAATGTCAGTAGTGTTTATATAACTGAAAACCGATATTCACACGGACGACGTAACCCCACATGCGCAAAGCAGACAGACTAAACGATATTGTTCATCACCTAAGAAGAATGCATCAAGCTGTTACAGCGCAAACCTTGGCTGAGACTCTTGAGGTCAGCCTACGAACTATTTATCGCGATATCCAAGATCTTGTGGATTCAGGTGTACCTATTTTAGGTGAAGCAGGTGTGGGCTATGTAATCGATAAAAAATACCATTTGCCGCCTATTATGTTTGATACAGATGAACTAGAAGCAATAGCCTTAGGCATTGGTATGGTAAGTAACTGGACTGATGAAAAATTCGCCGAAAAAGCGCAAAGTGCTTATCGTAAAATTCAAGCCACATTACCCGCACAGCTAATTAACGAACTTCACCAAATCAGTACGTTTTCAGCCCCAAGTCATTACAAAATCCCCTGGGAAGTCAACTTCACTGACGTAAGAGAATGCATAAGGCGCAAACACCTTGTCAGCTTTACTTATTTAGACCTTAACGATCAACAAACTCAGCGCGTCATTCGGCCTCTCGCATTGATATCGTTTAGTCCAATCTGGCTACTCGCTGGCTGGTGCGACCTACGCGGTGCATTTAGAAATTTCCGCCTCGATAGGATCTCAGAATTTACCAAACTCGATACCCGCTACAAAGATGAAAAAGACCGGAGCCTAGCCACCTACCTTAAACGCGTAAAAGAAGAGGACGCGTCTATTAATGTTAATAGTGACTGTTCAGGCTCATTTTGATGAATTTGGCTCTAAACGTCGGAGAAAGTCAGTGCGAATAACGGTTTACCTCAATCACACTGATTGCAAATTATACCTCCTAAGATTCACGTGACCATCACACACTTCTTTCAAGAAATATGTGATGGTGTTTATACATCGATGTTTTTCTGGGCTGCTCATTTAACTGATTAACTAAGCCCGCTATATTTTGATCTCGTTGCGTAGCTTGCTTGTCTGCTTCTCTTTTGAGTTTTTCTGAATAGCGTTTATCCCTCATATTGAGATAGGTCCAAGATATATGTTGATAGTAAAAATATACTCGCCAAAAGCCGAATGTATAGTAAATAAATTACTGAAGACGTGGATGTTAAAAATATGCAGTAGATCAGGCTTAACCTATTATTTCGCAAACAAATGCTTCATTAATAACGACTTGCACGATTTTACTTTCAAAGCATGTCGCACACGTTCAATTACCAGATACTAGGAGTCCATTAGTTAAATTCAGGTCAATTAGTTGTCACCCACCCAGATTCAACTTAGCTGGCAGAAATTGGTCGTCGTTGCATAAAGAACTTTTAATCAGTTCAAATGGCGATTAATATTGCTGCGGTACGTTGTTCATTTCATAATAGAGTTACATGTCTTATTTTTGTCTTAGAATATTTGTTGCTGTGTTGTTATTAGCTTTTATGCTTCAGAGCACTGCTGCGCCAGTTTCCTGTGGAACAAATGACGCGGTAAAAATAACAGACACGCACCAAAATATGATGAAACATGATATGCAGTCTGGTGCCAAGATGCTTCATCACAAAAGAAGTGAAAAGCCTGATTGTTGTGATTATGACTGTTCTTGTCCTGCCGGTATTTGCGCTTCACTCATAGTAATAACAAATAATGTTATCCAGTTAGCACCCTTAGTTAAAGATCATAAAACTAACCAGTGTCCTGACTCTACCCTCCAACCTGATATTACATCATTATTTCGCCCCCCCATATTTTCCTAACCTAGGATCAGTGCGTCTGAATTAGCCCAAATCGAGCACTAAATTCAGCGTGTCAATTTCGTTTTCCCTAACGTTTCGACATCTAATTTTGTTGGACCTAACCGATTTATTCGGGGCCGATATGTATCAAATAAATAAGTACTTTAATAAAAAAATGTGGGTGTTTTTTATAGCAATAAGTGTTTCAGTGCATACCTTAGGGAGTGTATTTGAGAAAGAAGTGAAAATTCAACTCGAAGTGTACAAGGCACCATCCTGCGGGTGCTGTAAAAAATGGATAAGCCACATTGAAAAGCAAGATATTATAGTCAATGCACAGGATCTTTACGATATTGGAGATATAAAATCCAAGTTCAATATCAACCCTAATCTTCGTTCCTGCCATACCACGGTATCAATGGAAGGTTATGTATTCGAAGGCCATGTACCAGCTAAATTTATTACCCGATTTCTTGTAGATAAACACCATGATGCGCTCGGTCTATCTGTGCCAGGCATGCCATTAAGTTCACCTGGAATGGAACTAAACGAGCGCTTTATGCCCTATGAAATATTGCTACTGCTCAAAGATGGAAGCAGTCAAGTTTACACAACGATCAAGCATTACGAGGAACAATTCTGAATGAACTTATTTAATACCAACATTCAAAATAACGCACTTTATAACAATGAGCGCACTACGACGGGTATTGAGCAATGAATAAATCAATGAGAACGCTCAAAACCAGCCGTAAATTCCATAAATGGTTAATGTTATTTATCGGTATCCAATTTGTCATATGGTCGGTCACTGGGGCCTATATGGTTTTCTTTGATATTGACTATATTCATGGCGACAGCCTAGTGATTAACCACCAAACTAAAATAGCACCAGAGAATATTAATTATTCATTGAAAAAGTTACTCAATGATTATCCGAAGGCAGCAGAGATTAGCGTCGGAACATTTATCAATACTAACGTCTATCGATTTACAATTGATGGGGAAGCGTTGCTTGTGGATGCTGTCGATGGACGTCTGTTATCGCCACTAAATAAACAAACTGCCCAATCCGCCGCAAGGCATTATTACAGTGGCAATGGGCTGATTCAGGAAACTGAACTGCTGATTGACAATCCTCCTTTTGAATTAAGCCCGAGAGCGCTGCCTGCTTGGCGGGTGAATTTTGACAATTTCGGTTCTCCGTCGATTTATGTGTCTGCTCAAACTGGTCAGTTGGTCGGTAAACGGCATGAATTTTGGCGACTATTTGATTGGATGTTCCGTTTTCATGTAATGGATTATGGCGATGAAGAAGAAATAGACAATATGTTGTTGTTCTGGATAGCCCTGGCTGGGCTCTTAGCCTGCATTCTTGGCCTTATTTTAGTCTATTTCAGGGTATTTAGAAGAGACAACAACAAAACCAACTCGTCATTTGAGTCAGGGCAACAACTAGGCACATATAGAGGGAGAAAATCATGATGCTGTGGGTTAGAAAAATACATAAATGGGCATCCGTTATTGTCGGTATACAGTTCTTATTGTGGTTGATAAGCGGGCTCTATTTTAATCTAATGGATCATGGCAAAGCTGCTGGTCACACCTACTTATCTCAATCAAAACCAACCGCACATATTGAGCTCGATAAACTAGTCGAACCAAAAGACGTTTTGGAAAAATTCCAGTCGAGTTTAATGTTGGCCTCCACTACCTTGCTCTCGCAACCATTTTATCTTTTGACACACAAGAAAAGCTTATATCCGAACTTTGAAAATAACTACACATTGATAAACGCTTATACTGGACAAAAAGTCATTATAGATAACGTGATGGCCAATGCGTTAGCAAGGCAGTCATATAATGGCCCAGGTAAAATCCATTCGACTAAATTACTCGATTCTTCAATAGGTGATTTCCCCCAGCAGCGCAACCCCACATGGCAGATTAACTTTAATGATGAAGTGGACACCAGTGTCTATGTTGAGGCAGGTTCAGGTCGTATCGTTGGGCACAGCGACAATGATAAGCGCTTAGCAGATATCTTTTTTATGCTGCATTTTATGGATTACGCCAGTGAAGGTAGTTTTAACAATATCCAAATTATTTTGTTTGCATTTGTTTCGTTGTGGTTATCTTTCACCGGCTTAATTTGGACTGTTGATTTGGGTTTTCGGGGACAGTATAAAATTAAATTCTTTGCTAAAAAGCGTAAAATAAAACTGTTCGACGAGGAGCGTAAAAGCATGGGCACTGTTCTTTTCTCAACTCACTCCAATTTACTGGATGGCCTAGTCGAACATGACATTATTTTACCCTCAACCTGCGGTGGAGGCGGAACTTGTGGTCGCTGCAAAGTAATGATTAGTCCCAAAATTAACGCCACATCGGCAGATCAACTTCATTTTAGTCATGATGAATTGGCACAAGGTTTTCGTTTGGCTTGCCAGCATTTTAGCGACGATATCAGTCACATGACGTTAATGGATGTAACTAATGCCTCAAAGCATACCCTTGAACTTATGCACAGTCGCTTTGTGAGCCCCTTTATCAAGGAGTTGCGCTTTAAAGTTACAAATGGCTATCGCATCCCCTACCAAGCAGGGGCGTTTATGCGCTTCTTTATCCCCGCAGCCAAAAGTACATCAATTCCTTTGGCACTGCCGGAAGAGCTCAAATCACATTGGCAACATGTCAAAAACCTTCAATTTGATCATGATGCCTGCACAAGGAGTTATTCATGTGCAGTCTCTGCCATGACGACTGACGAACTTGTGTTTACAATTAAAATTCAATCAGCCCCTCATGATAGCGTGCGCCCTGGACTGGCATCCCATTACCTAAGTAATCTTGAAATAGGTGAAACGGTTGAAACCCTTGGTCCTTTCGAAGAGTTCGCTATCAAACAATCCAGTGAGAAAAACATAGTGCTAATAGGGGCCGGCTCAGGCATGGCCCCTTTAAAATCGTTAATCGAAGAACAAGTGGCCATTCAACATAAAAGCCCTAATACTCAGCCTCCCCGTCAAATTCACTTTTTTTACGGCGCACGTACAGAGCTAGATTTATTGTATGTGGAGGATTTTTATCGACTTGCAGAACATAATGAGAATTTTCATTACTATCCGATCCTTTCAAAACCAGACGAACAATGGCTAGGCGCAACAGGCTATACACAACATATATTAGCTTTGAATCTAGATAATCTGGGGGATATACATGGTTTGGAATTTTATCTTTGCGGGCCTCAGGGGATGATGGACGACGTGATTTCATTGCTAACCACTAAAGGTGTGAAAGAGGAAGATATCAGGTTCGATGTATTTAAATAGTGAGCACTACGCCAAAAGGTAGCGAAAAAAATTGGTACCAAACTGCCTTTTGGCGATACTCTCTCGTTCTTTCAGGAAAGAAATGAACACTGTGCTCAGCACCTTTATATGGCGGTATTTCCCCGAACAATTGCAATAGTGATGCGCTCATTATCCTGTCAAGCAACGTCTCTTTCCCAAGTTTTATTGGGCTGTTCGATAGGCACTGGTTAACTTGAATTTGTTCGCGGGATGATACAGAACAACATAACTGATTGGCTGTCCATTCGAATAGGTACTTCTGGTAACTTTTAAACAAGGGGTATTGTCATTCAGCTGTAGATTATGTTTGAGAATTTTTGTGGGCATCACAGCTTCAACCGAGATATCCGCTTCGGTCAGAGGGGCCACTGAGGTTAAATATTGGTGCGCGGTAATTTTGCTGAAATCTTGCTGCAGAAAGAACGGCACTTTTTCCGCATTAACATATCTTTCTTCTAGCTGAATGGGCGAATCGTTTTCAAAGTGGATGATGATGATCTTAAACACATTTTTATTTTGTAACGAGAAGCTTATCGCAATCGCATCGTTTGGCACTAACAACAACTTGCTGAGTACCGTCATTTTATGGGTATGTCCCCTAGATAAGATCTCGTCCGCAATATTTTTTATCTCCAACAGTGAACTCTGTGGCAGGATAGATCTCACAAAAGTCCCCACACTAGGTACCCGTTCTAGCAAGCCTAAGTTAACCATTTCATCCACCGCTTTTCTTGCAGTCATTCGACTTGCAGAAAATTGAGTAGCTAACTCTGTCTCAGAGGGGATTTTATAGCCTTCTTGCCATATCATCGATTCCAACTTACTTTTGATGAATTCAGCAATTAGCTTATATTTTGGTGGTTTCATAAGTTTTACTTTTAGCTTCTATAATGTACAAAATAGTCCACCACTAAGATGGCAGAACATTTTCTTTTGAGTTAGTTCCAAGCTAAATCAATTATCAAATCTAATACCGCTTCGATAATCAATCATAAATTTTTCCCCAATGGGTCAGTTTCAGCGTTATGTGCTGCAGACTTTGCTCGAACATCCTTTTCAATCATATTTTCTTTAGGTACTCACTATTAAGCGTACCAATCAATTCGCAACGAATAAATTTACACAAATCCAGTTGGCCTGCCATTTAATAATTTCAACCAGAAAAGTCACCACCTAGTATATACCACATAAAAAGCTTTTTAATAAAAGCATACGGGATTATTCCTTTACCCATATGATTTATATGTAAAACTGTATTAAATTTGATCTGTTGTATATACCACATAGTTGATATATAAAAGCATAAGGAAAAGGCAGTAGCTAGCAAAATAATTACTTTCAAAGAGCACGAGGGATTAACACATGAAACATCTAACTATAAAGGCTTCTCGTATTTGTACAGCCATGATCATTACTGGAGTTGTTGCAACTCCTACTTTAGTCACTGCACAAGAGACTAAAGTGGAACGAATTGAAATCACCGGTTCAAAAATTAAAAGAACAGATATTGAGTCAGCCAGTCCAGTGTCCATAATTACCGCAGCCGATATCAGCATGTCGGGGATTTCTAATGTTGAAAATTTATTGCAAGAGATGTCTTTCTCTGCAGGAGTTGCAGGTAACGCCACTAACGCCTACTGGACAAGTGGGGGATATGGAACTGCGCAAGTCAATCTTCGGGGCTTGGGAATAAAGCGTACCCTAGTATTGCTAAATGGTCGCCGAGTTGTCGGAGGAGGGACAGGTGCAAATAGCTCGGTTGATTTGAATATGATTCCCACCTCGATGATTCACCGAATTGAAGTATTAAAAGATGGCGCCTCTGCTATATATGGTGCAGATGCCGTAGCTGGTGTGGTTAACATTATCACCAAAAAAGAGTTTGAAGGGGCAGAGCTAAGCGTAAAGGCTGGCATCAGTGATGAAAATGACGGAGAGAATCAGGATGTTAGCCTGACAATTGGCGGGAACTTTGATCGTGGAAATGCGATTTTCAGCGCAAATTATTCTAATACCTCAGCCGTCCGTCAATCTGACCGTATAGCATGCTCAAAATTTGGCACTGAAGAGGGAACGTTCGAATGTTTCGGTAGCAGCACGACAGAAGGAGGACGAGCGCTTTTAGCTGACGGAAGCCAAGTACAATTCAACCAAGACCCAGACACAACGTCTCGTGGAGATGACTTTGGCCCATATAACGCCGCCCAACATAGCTTTAATTATATCCCTTACCTCAATGCTGTTAGCCCTTTAGAACGAATCAATCTTTCCAGCGTTGTTAATTATGAAATTAATGACTCGTTAGCTTTATTCACCGAAGCAATGTATACAAAACGCAAAGGGGAGCAAATAGTCACCCCCAGAAATGGCTTTGCCGGAATTCAAGTTGCAGCAGATTTTCAATATAATCCAACGGGACAAAGTCTTGAGTTTCAACGGCGCAGGAATACTGAACTCGGGGCGCCCTTCTTCTTTCAGGAAACCGATACAGTACGAGTTGTAACGGGTCTTACCGGCACCCTTAAAAACGATTGGGAATGGGACGTGGCCTTCAATTATGGGCGGAATACGGGTACTGATGGTTGGACATTTGATATTGATCCGGCACGCGCCTCGCAAACATTGGATGACAGCGTTTGTACTTACGATAACAGTAATGGAATTCCCTGTGGTGACTGGTTCGGCGCGAACGAATTGAGCCAGGACGTCATTAATTATGTTAAGTATCGCCGTGAAGGTACTGGTGGAAATCAAATGCTCAGTTGGACAGCCAATGTAAACGGAGATTTAATAGAGTTACCTGCTGGTATCATGGGGTTTGCCGTGGGCGCTGAAAAACGTACTGAAAAAGGCTGGCGCGACCCAGACTCTACAGTGTTACGCAATGGTCAAGAAGATCCAATTAGCGGTAGTTATGATGTGAGCGAAGCCTTCATTGAGTTGTCAATACCTTTGCTAACCGACATGCCTCTGATTAAAAATTTAACGGCGGAGATGGCTGCTCGCTATTCCGATTACAGCACAGTAGGATCAAAAACCACCTATAAACTTGGTGTAACTTGGAATGTGAATGATAGCTTAATGGTACGGGGAGTTCAGTCGACATCTTTTAGAGCGCCAGTGATTACTGAACTCTTTGGTGGAACAAACGGTGAAAACCTACGCACCATTGATCCTTGCGAGAATGCGACTGGTGTGATTGCGACCAATTGCCTGGCAGCTGGTGTACCGGCAAATTTTGTTCAAGATGGTACGACTGTTTTAACTAGTGTCGGCGGCAATCCAAGTCTTGGTGCAGAATCAGCTGATACCACAACCATGGGAGTTGTCTGGCAACCCGAATTTGCTGAAGGTTTATCCACCACGTTGGATTACTTTAATATCGAAATCGAAGATGCAATAACGTCTGTCAATGGCTCAGATATGCTGAAGTTGTGCTACGAAGATCCTCAGGGCAATGCCCAATTCTGTGATACCTTTTCTCGTCATCCTGTTACAAAACAAGTAAGCGAATTAAATCAGCGGCCGGTGAATGCGGCGGTGGAAAAGGTCAGCGGGCTAGACTTCAATGTCGCATACAGATTTGAAATTATCGGATTGAATGCTCGTTCGACTCTAGATATTACTCGATTACTCAATCATGAAAGTACTCCTTTTTCAGGTCAACCGACAATTGATAAAGTGGGTTTTATTACTGAAGATCAGGGTAGTTATACCAAATGGCGCAGTAACTTCAGCTTATCACTGATGAGTGACAACTGGACGGCCACCTATTCGTTACGTTATATCGGTGGAGCAGATGATGTTAACGGCGGAGATTTTGATCCTCTAGGGAAATCAGTTGATGCGCTGACGTATTCAGACTTAGCCGCATCATACAGTGTAAACGATGATCTAATCGTTTCTATGGGTATCGATAATATCTTTGATAAACAGGCCCCCTATCTTACCTCGTGGAATGACGCCAATACCGATGTAATGACTTACGATTTACTAGGTCGAAGAGGTTTTATCAAAGCAAATTACCACTTTTAAGCTATCAAACAATTATTATATTCATTCAAAGCTTTTCACTTTTTCTAGGTGACAAGCTTTTTTTATTGTTCGGAGACCTGTGAAAAGCGACATAAAATGAGTGTTAATCAACTTCATATTATGGTGGACGTTATCGTTTAGCTCGCCCTCAAATGCGCGCAAATTTTACTAAACGTTATTCATACGAGTAAATAGCTTCGATGCTGAGCAGCTTATAAGTAAAAATCCAGTTGCTGACTCGATTCCAGCTATCATACGTAGATCTCCAGTAGGCTCAGCACTACCTAGCCCTAATGTAGTAATAGTCGTTAATGAAAAATAAAAAATTGGGTCGATGACAGCCATACAATATTATCTGATTTTTATAATGAGCGGGCATATCAAAACTATGAGTATTTAGGCAAAGATGAACTGAAAATGTACTTTGGTGAAAACAGTATTAGATTGCTAGCGCTAAAAAAACGCTACGACCCGCAGAGCCGGTTTCATGGCAGTTTAAGCCGCCACCTATTGGTAACCTAACCAAATAGTGACGTCCGCTCGCCGTTAACGGTTATATAATATCAGACTCTAATCCTATCAAAGCAAAAAATAGGTTGATGTAGTAGGTAAATAATTAAGCTCTGCTGTACAGGCGCACTCAGCCATGTAGTTTCTGGAAACTATTCTTTTAAGAGGTCTTTGTTTAGTATTTTTTGTAGACCCGAATGATGTCGATAGGCCCCAGTGCAATAGAGAGTAGAGTGTCCACTTCGCCATTAATGAAACAGTTCTAAATCAGAGTTTTCCTGTTTGTTTACGGTAAGCCGCTGATAGTCAAGTTTGAGTCTGCCAGCCGAGTTGAAACTTTTAACTAGGTACAAAAATACGACATGAAGCCGGTTTAATTTAGACTTGTAAAGTTTAATACCAGAGGCCGGACTTTAACCGGCGCCCAAACTCTAGCGAGGATCAAACTGTCAGCGGTCGTGGCGTATATATAGTGGCTGATTTGAGTTTAATAACTTGCTGGTTGGCTGTGCTGACATTTTATCGATATCACTTTTACGTTCGGAAAAAGTTTTGAAATGAGTATTGTCCTCGACTGATCGTTAAAGCACTACATGTGCGTGTTAAATCTGAATTGAGAAGACGGCCTTTGCTAAACGCTTACAAAAAACCGTCTTAAAGTCGGTTTGTATCTAACTTTTAAGACCATAAAACGATACAAATCAGCCTATAGAAAAATCAATGTCTTAATTAGCTATAAAATGGGCTTACCTTGACTAATCAACGCTTGCTTGACTTTGAGACTAAACTCATAAGCACGTTTAATAACATCATCCTCATCAATCGTTAGCGCTTTACGATCTTCCATAAGTAATTTTCCGTCGACAATGCTATGTCGGACGTCGGTTGCATAAGCCGAGTATACGATCGCAGAGTAAGGATTATAAATAGGTGTCATATTGGCTGATTTAGTGCCAATAACAATAATATCTGCCAATTTACCTACTTCTAACGATCCTATTGAATCCCCCTGATTGAGCACGTTAGCACTGCCCATTGTCGCCATTTTGATCACCTCAACGGCTGGCATAAGGCTTCGGTCTTTATTCCATTGCTTTTGTACTTTTGCGACTTGACTAAATTCATCCATTAAACTGATCGTGTTCCCAGACATTGGGCCGTCAGTCCCTAAGCCGACGTCAACACCTTGCTTTAACATTTCCACGACGGGAGCAACACCTTTTGCAGCTTTGATATTGGCACTCAAATTATGGGCAACACCGACATGATATTTTTTCAAAATCGCAATATCTTGCTCATTCGCTAAAATGACATGAGCGCCCACTAAATTCTTATTTAGAACCCCAATGCTTTCTAAATAGGCGATCGGGGATAAACCATTACTACGCTGAGCAATTACGTCTTGCTCTTTTTTAGATTCAGCCAAATGCGTTAGAACTGGAACGTCGTATTTCAAGGAGAGCTCTGCTATTTTTTGCAGGGTTTCAGTCGTATTTGTATACGGACCATGAGGCGCAAATGCAGGAGTAATACGAGGATGATTCTTGTATTTTTTTATAAATTTTTCTGCGTAAGCAATGCCCTCTTCTGCCGTTTTAGCGTCAGCTTGGGGATACTTAATAACTGTTTGTCCTAGCACAGCGCGCATCCCAATTTGATCTACGGCTTTTGCGACCTCATCTTCGAAATAATACATGTCAGCATACGTTGTCACTCCCCCTTTAAGCATTTCTAAGTTGCCCAATTCCGCGCCTAAATAAACCATTTCTCGAGATACAAATTCTTTCTCTAACGGGAAAATGTATCCATGTAGACGATCCTCAACATCGTCCCCTAGAGAGCGAAATAACGTCATCGAAACATGAGTATGTGTGTTAATGAACCCAGGTAGCACCAAGTCGCCCTCAACATCTAAAACTTTTGTGGCCGTAAATAGTTGAGTCTTCGAATGGGGTCCTATCTCGATAATTTTGTTGTCTTTAATAGCCAAAAAACCGTTCGGATACTCTGTGAGACCTGAGTCCATGGTGAGAATATGCCCATTAGTAATTAATATATCGACTGTCTGCTGGGCATTTAAAATAGAGGAAAAACCAAAGAATAAGAGAAAACTAAGAATAGTTTTTAAAATGCAATTTAATTTCATTCGACAACTCCTAAATAGGAAAAAGTTGGTGTGACAGAACTACTCCAGTTAAACATATGGAGCAGCTCGACCACTAAACAGGCAATACTAAAAGATTGCTTAGAACTTAACTTTAAAGTCCGCTCCCCATGCCCGTCCTTCGTTAACAATACCAGCAAGGTTGTTAATGGTTAAACCACCAACTAATGCTGTTTCATCGGTTATATTTCGACCATAAGCCGCAACTTCCATATCGTAATCATTCACGGCGAAAAGGTAACCGATGCGAATACCACCTTCCAAATAGGGATCCTGTTGCATTTCAACGGCATCAATCAAGGAAAATTGTACTTCACTTGCGTAAGACCAATCAGTATAGAAATAAAGATCTCCATCCCCGACTTGCGTGCTATAACGCATTGTGAAGTTTCCGATCCACTCTGGCGCACGAGGTAAGGATAATCCATCTACACCAATCAAGCCGTTTTCATCTACTGGATTCCGTACGGTACAAAAATCACAGGTTGAGATAGCTGCATTATCATCCTGAATCTCGGTGTTATTGTAACTAACCCCCAACGTAGTAAGTAAGTCTGCGGTTATCGCATACTCAGCTTCAAGTTCGAAGCCGTAACCAACCGTTTTATCTATATTCAGGAGTTCTTTTGCCGCCCCCTCATCGAAAGAAGACTGTGCAGTTAATTGCTGGTCATCCATCTCAAAATAAAAAATATCGAAATTGACCCTAGCAGACCCATCTAACAGATCAGATTTTGCTCCAACTTCTATTGAGTGAATTGTCTCTGAATCTGCAATACTTAATTGTGGGTTATTACCACTAACGACGCGCCCTTGAATGCTGGGAGCTCTAAATCCTTTTGCAACTCGGCTATACAAATTGGTATCGCTTGAATACTTATAAGTTGCACTTAAATCCCAGCTAATAGCCGAGTCTTCTGTATTGGCATACATTGGATCAAAAAACTCACCATCGCTAGAGGTCGAAATGATTCGCTGAGCAGTATATTCTTTTTCATCTTTTGAGTATCGAAGTCCACCAGTGATACTGAGTTCATCACTCACATCATAATCGCCTGAAAAAAATACAGCCCATGCGTCCGTTTGCTGATTCTGTTGCAAATATCGTTTAACACTGCCGTCTTCATTATAATGAAAGGTATCGATATCGAGATCTTCGGTAAAAAAGAATGCACCAGCTTGGTAATCAAACCGGCCCAGCTCATTAGAGGCAATTCTAAACTCTTGAGTGAATTGACTATGCTCAGGGATCCCGTCAGCACTTTCTACGGAAAATAAAGGCACTGTTCCCAGCTCTCCTGTGTATCCAGAGGGGTCGCCAAAACTACTCACTCTATACCCACCGTCAACATCTGCACGTGAAAACATTTCAACCGACTCATAACCCGTCACCGACGTATAGCTAAAGTCATTATCTAAGTATTCTAATTTAACGCTGCCGCCGTCTACTTTCACACTCTGAGTTGCTCGTTGAGCTGCATCTTGATAGACAATATTGCGATCAAAGTTTTCTACAAAGTTATTTGTACCGGGTTTGATTGCACTAGCGCGAAATACAGTAGGAGTCCCATCTAAATCTCGAGTGTGATAGTTAAAAAGCGCGGAAAGCTTATCACTAGGCTCGTATAAAACTTGGACTTTAGCTGCTCGGTCATCATACCCACCTAAAACGTCTTTTTCCTCGAAACCAGGGGCTTGGGTATCGATATAGTCATCTCGCGTTTGATTTAATAACGAAACTCGAACTGAAAGCGTGTCGGTTAACCCTCCGCTTAGTGCGCCTTGAGTCGATAATGTATTTAGAGAGCCGTATGAAGCAGAAAAATAACCTCCAAAATCTTGTGTTGGCCTCTTAGAAGTAAATTTCACTAGGCCGGCCGGTGTATTTCTACCAAATAGAGTCCCTTGAGGTCCTCTTAGTACTTCTACGCTTTCTACGTCAAAAACAGGGAACCCTTTTAAAATAGGGCTTTCTTGCACAACGTCATCATAAATCAAAGATACTGGCTGAGAAGCGTTTAAATCAAAATCTTGGTTTCCTAAACCTCGAATATAAAAGCGCGGAAAAGAGCGACCAAACGAAGATTCAATTTTCAAACTCGGTATGCGTGCCGACATAAAACGAATATCAGCGCCATTCGTAGTAATGCTATCGAGCAAATCGTCTTTCATGACAGAAACTGAAATAGGAACTTCTTGTAAATTTTGAGTACGCCGCTGTGCCGTAACCGTTATATTTTCGATTGTTCCTTTACCTGCTCCAGTAGGACGATCGTTACTGGCGTTCTGTTGAGCTTGGTCGTTGATGAGACTATTTGTCTCCACTCGCTTTTTTCCGTCGAGTTTTACTCCCTCTATAGCTTTTTCGATTGCGATCGTTTTGCTATTTATATAACGGTATTGAAGTTCTGTATTTTTAAGCAGTAAATCTAAAGCTTCTTCTTCTGTATACGAGCCTGAGAACGCTTCAGCAGTCAAACCGTTAGCTACATTAGAAAAGAATACAATCTGTTTACCAAATTTCTTTGCTACATTTTGCAATGCATTATCAAGGGGTATTGCCGCTATTTTGATTTGTACTTGTTTGATTTGGGCGCTGACGTCAGTCACCACACTCAAACTGCCCGCCAACGACAAAATAACAGAAAGTACAATTGGCTTTCTTTTCCACTTAGGGATATGTGTTTTCATGCTTATGTTCCTATGACCATGATATATTAGTGTTTTTTATTGGGCATAGATAATCGCCAACAATATCGCAGGTTTTTACCTGCTCAAGAAGAAAGAGTGCAGTGACACTAACTTTGGGTACTATTATTTATATATTTATTTTTTGTACCTACTTTCTATCCAGAAGCACTCCTAATTAATGAGAACCTTTTTTTTTCATTTTTTACGCGTCAAATACCGCAGCAAGATATGAAGCAATGACTAACAATACAGTAAGTAGAAACAGTAGATTTATCAAAGGGCTATATGATAGTTCTTATAAAGAGCTATTTGCTTTCTTATTGCGGCGTTCAAAAAACAAACAACAAGCGCAAGATTTTTCACAAGAAGCCTATCTTAGACTAATGCGTGTAGAACGAACTGATCTAATAGAGCAACCAAAAGCGTATCTTTTTCGTATCGCTGCTAATTTAGTCCACGAAGTGAGAATCAAAAGTGATCGCCAAGCGGAAAAAGATACCTGTTCACTTGATGGCATTGAAGAAATAGCGAGCGATGATGATCCCCAATCGAATTTCGAAATGCAAAAAGCGATCACTGATTTAGAAAATATACTTTCAGGTTTACCGGCTATTTATCAATCGATACTACTTATGAGAAAAAGAGACGGCTTAAAACATGCCGAGATCGCGCAAAAACTTGGGATTTCAATTCATACCGTGCGAAAATATTTAACCAGAGCGATTACTGAATGTCGAAAGGCACATAGTATGAGTAAAGAATTATGAGTAAGTATAACCAAGCAAACATTCATATTATTGAAGAAGCGAGTCATTGGGCAATGCTTTTGGATGACGGTGATTTAAATGAGAAGCAAAAGAAGGAATTTACTCATTGGTTACTTAAAGGACCGGTTCACCTCGACGAGTTTTTACAGGCTTGTGCCATTTTTGATGTGTTGTCTGACATTGATCCAAACAAGGATATTTCTATAGATAGTTTGTTAGCAAACATAAGTAAGTCAGACGGTAATATTTTAACAATTCATAGCAATAAAATTAACTCGGAGAAAACAACTAAAAATGAACGTCGAGGAAAAAATATAACAGCCCGTATATGGTTAGCGATGGCAGCAACGATTGTCATCAGTATTTTTACGTTCTCTCAACTGAATTCCCCCTTATTTATTAATGAAGATACCCCTAACCTTCAATTAAAAAATGACTATACAACCGCGCTTGGTGAACAGCGAAGCGTAACACTAGCTGATGGCTCAATAGTGTATTTAAATACGTTAACGAATATCGAAATTGACTACACTGAACAGTTTCGGAACATTTACCTATATCAAGGTGAAGCGATATTTAAAGTTGCACATGATCCGAATAAACCGTTCAGAGTTTGGGTAAATGGAACAATGTTTCAAGCTTTAGGCACTGAATTCAATGTCAGAAACAACCAAGGTACAATTGAATTAACGGTCATTACAGGTGAAGTAGCTCTGACAAATAATGCAGTCAAAAACCAAGATTTAGCAATCAAGGATGATTCCATTCGATTACAGAAAAACACCAATATTGATTTCACATCAGATAAAACGTTAATAGTCTCAATAGGACAACAAGCAACTGTGCAATCAAATGGCATAGTGAAAACAGAAGTCAAAGCTGACTTGGATAAAAAAACCTCTTGGAAAGTCAGGGAAATGATGTTTAAGAATGATCGTTTAGATGAAGTGATTTATGAATTCAATCGCTACAACACCCTGCAAATAACAATAGACTCCCCTAGCCTTTCACGTATGTCGATCACTGGCGTATTCGAAACGAATGATCCTCTCTCATTACTAAAGTTTTTAGAAAGCTCTGGTAAAGCAAAGATCCAACGAGACGGTCCTAATAAGATTATTATTTGTGATGTATGAACGTATGCCTTGTATTAGAGTGTTTATTAGTAAATCACTCGATCTGTAGTGGCCAAATCAACTATGTCATTAAATCTAATATGAATTAATATTAGTGTCTCAAAATCCTATTTATCTTGAATAACTTTAATTATTTCAGACACAAAAAACCGACTCAAGATCGGTTTGTATATATCTTCGAGTAGACAACAAAGATATGGTACCAGTGGGTGAAGCGGAATTTTTTAGCTGCACAGCACTACTGAACAACCAGACATGGATGCCTCGGCTGGGGGAGTATCATCAGGGACGTGTTTCCTCTGAATTTAAAAACTCCACGAACTCAAATCCCAGAAAAAACTACTTGGCTTTTCCGCGATTGGAGAATGACAAAATACCTTAAAGTAAATAACTTACATAGCTTAGTTAATGCTGAAATTGATCATTCTTAAAATCGCTATATTTATAGTACTTTTTGACACCACTTCGCCATTTTTTAAATGAATAGCTATCTTTCCCTGCCTGCGAAGTACACGAATTCAGGCTAATCATATTCGTGATATTTTAGGCAAGATTATTACCGCTAATTTGAATTCAGCTAGTCGCCGGTGAATAGGCGCATACCATTGCTTAGAAGTCTGCTTTATTGTATCTGCGCAAATCATTAAACGTTGCTATTTTTAAGCGATCGTTTAGGAAGTCATTGGCGGATTAATGATAGCTTTCAGTGTGCGGTACATACTTAGCATTCGCATGCCTAAAGAATATATTACATTGCGTTAGCTCAATTCCTTGCTGGCTTTCCTGCACATAAGGGTTTAGCTCTAATACAACAGAGACTTGCTCGGCATGCCCTAGATAAACAGCTAATATTGATTGATATAGTTGGTATTTCAACGTCAAATCAACGTCTGGTGGAACCCAAGGCATGCGCAGAATTAGATTGGAATTACAGTTTGGAGCCTGAATTGGGAAAGCGCTCTTTTTTAAAAGCACTTCAAATTGTCCACCATTTTGCTCGAATTCTTGCAATGTATAGCGTTCTACTTGCAACAGGTTTTCAGAATCGAGCACAAATTTTAGATGATAATACGGCTTGCCTGAAGCAGTGTAATTAGTCACGTATTTCGGCTTATTATCAGTTGCTTGAACAACAGAATAGTTACTTTGCTCGGTTAAGCGTTTTTGTTGGGTATGCTGGCTGTTTGTTGAACAGGCACTCAAGCATGACAAGAATACCCATAAACCTACAGTAAAGGTTTTTCGTATTTCAAATGTTACTTTGTGCAAGATACCGTTCCCACTTTTCAATGAATTCACTTGGTTTACCCTTACCAAGCGGCGTATTGTAATATTCTTTCCAATAGTTTGCCTGTGCTTTTACATCTCCCGCATCAGGTAACTTTTCCGGTACACGCATATAATGAATGCGTGCCATTGCAGTTGCATATTTGTCGTTACTTTCAAGCTCTGCAATTTTGTCCGCATCAGGCGAGCGAAGAAAGGCAATAGCCTTGGCAGCAAGTTCACTGCGATACCTTAAATAGTTGTCCCAGATATCATTATGAGTTGCCGGTTCCATTTGATAGTAACTCACCGCCGGTCCACCGCCCATTTGAACTCGATACTTTAAAAACAAACTTTCTTGAATAGCCGTGCCCAACAACAATTCTTCTGCGGCTAAGTTCGAGGCGCCCATTTGGGTTAATACTGGTTGAATTATATTTTGCCGAAAATCGATTAGCTTTCTCATATCCATTTTCTTTCCTCTATTTTTGATCTTCGTTTGACGTCACTACTTCAATGGTTGTGTTGGATTCTTTGACCCTGACTTGAGTTTCAGCCTGATGGGATAGTTTATCGAGAATATTGGGGATCATTTTTTCGGAAAAACCAGCGATAAACGCCCACAATAGAGCTTTTGCTGCATCTAAAGTATGTTCGGGTTGAATTTGAAAAACACTTCTGAGTCCCTCATAATCATGTTCTTTGTTTACAAATTCAGGAAACAAAGGCCCACTAATCATGTCGGTAATAAAAAAAGCATAACAAATCCAGCCGAGCAGCCCGGCAATAATCGGTGAAATATAAATTTGTAAAATAGCGTTTGCTTCTACTTTAGCTGAGGCCACATCCTTTAACCGAAAGTAGGTACTAATTATGCCTCCCCCGGCACCTGCAATAAAAATGGCCATGGTTAAGGGGAATTCAACCTCGCCATTTGTTGGCGCCCATAGAGAAACAGCTAACAGCACGAAGATAATGAGTGGTGGCATGCAAGCATGGAAGAATACGTTTCTTGAGATGCTAAAAGGTTTGGATTCAAGCATTGTTATTTCAACTTAGTAGAATAACTCGTCTAGAAATAGCGAATAAACCACAACCTGAATAGTTTGTACGCTAATAGTTGTTCAGTAACCCGCTAGGGCAATACCATCAAGGGCAAGTTCTTTGGTGACTTGATTATTAGCGGTAATTTCCCATTTCGCAAACGTGATCAATAGCGCCACCATTTCATTTTTATTGACGGTAGTCTCATTTGCGAACAACTTTAAGTCTTCGTCTGGGCTTTTTCCAAGTGCCCGTGAAATCTGCTTTGCATATTCTGTGGTTGGGTTTGGTCTGCCACCTGCCACAGAGCCAATGGTATCTGTCGCCGGTGCGTAACGATTCATGATGTCATTAGCAGAACGAAGATTGTGGGTAAAGTAATAGGTACGCATGAGTTTGACAAAAGCGCGAGCCGCGTATTTTGGGTGTGAAAACTGAGCATGTCCCCTTGAGTCTTGAGACTCTTGACCATCCCAGTATGTGGGTTTACCCATAGGCGATTTAATACACCAATAGTTATTAAATCGCACACATACCATGCCTGGCTGATTTAGCTGTTGTTGTGAATAATTTGCCGCTACCCATTCTCCTTGATGCTTATTGAGTAAAGGAACATAGTCACTCGATACTGATGTCTGTGCCACCACGAGGTTTGAAGCGAAAATGATAAGGACAACTGACCATATATTCCATATTGTATTCTTTAATGACATGTCCATTGATCCATTAAATGGTATTTTCCAATGAGCGTAGAAGTCAAACATGCTTATTGCAAGGCAGTGTTGGCTGGGGGATTCGATGGGACAGAACTTCGGCCGACACGCTTGCGTGGCGACTTTGTGAATCCCAGATACAAAAAAACCGACTCAGGGGTGAACCCCGTATCTTTAGGAAAGCGGTTCCGCCCGGCTGAACGAGACCGCATGGACGCGGTGGCTGGGTGCAGATCATCATGGAAGTGTTTACTTCAATTCCGCTGAAACCAACACTTCTCAAATTCCAGACACAAAAAAACCGACTCAAGGTCGGCTTGTGTATCTCTTCGCGTAGACAACAAAGAGATGGTGCCAGTGGACGGGCTCGATAGGACCGACCTTCGGCCGACACGCTTGTGTGTCGACTTCGTGAATTTCAGACACAAAAAAACCGACTTGAAGTCGGTTTGTGTATCTCTTCGCGTAGACAACAAAGAGATGGTACCAGTGGGCGGGCTCGATGGGACCGACCTTCGGCCGACACGCTTGTGTGGCGACTTCGTGAATTTCAGACACAAAAAAACCGACTTGAAGTCGGTTTGTGTATCTCTTCGCGTAGACAACAAAGAGATGGTACCAGTGGGCGGGCTCGATGGGACCGACCTTCGGCCGACACGCTTGTGTGGCGACTTCGTGAATTTCAGACACAAAAAAACCGACTTGAAGTCGGTTTGTGTATCTCTTTGGTAGACAACAAAGAGATGGTACCAGTGGGCGGACTCGAACCGCCACGCTTATTCAGCAACGGATTTTGAATCCGTCATGTCTACCAATTCCATCACACTGGCAAAGGTGCTTAAACGTTTGTGACAACCTTTAAGAGCGCCGCATTATAGCGGTTTACCTGATACGCGCAAGTGATTTTTTATGTTCCGAGTTTAAATGCTTAACTTATCACCAGTTCCGCTATTTTGTGTATCGTCACTACCCCTTAAGACATCAATTATGCGAGACTAGGCATAGGGTATTTGCGCCTTTTGCGCATGTTTATTTCATTTTTATTATACGAGAACGCACTTTTGACCACTGAGCATTACCATCGTGCAGGTTTTTTTCGCCGCCTAGCCGCCATTATTTACGATATTTTAGTCGCCGTTGCTATCGGTATGTGTGCCGCTATGGTGATGTTAGTTGCCATGTTATTACTGGTTGAAAATAACGTGTTGGGCAATCATGGATATGAACATTTTAGTGATTTAATTCAGCACGCTCCTATTTATCAACATGTCTTGCAGATATGGGTTGCAGCTTGGGTGATTATCTTCTTTTTATGGTTTTGGCGTAATGGTGGGCAGACTATTGGCATGCGCGCTTGGCGACTGCGCATTGCCAGCACGAATGGCAAACCCATCACCTATACACGTGCATTTGTGCGCATGGTGACGTCATTTTTGGGCTTAGGGACATTATTAGTGCTTGTGGACGTTAAACATAAACAGTCGTTACAAGACCGTATTACCAGCACAGAGGTGATTTGTTTAAGCAAAGAAGCGAACCATCACCGCAGTTGGCGTAATCTAAACTAATTGTCCCGTCCTAGAATAAGTTGAAATAAATCTGCGCCTTTATCGGCGCAGTAAATGAACGGAAATCCCAGCGAAGATAAGACTTGGCAGGATAGCGCCGATAAATGGCGGTATATGATACACAGTACTTAATGAGCCAAACACTTCGTTACTCACGAAAAAGCCAAAGCCTGTCAAAACACCCATAATCACCCGCGCCCCCATGGTGACGCTACGCAACGGACCAAAAATAAACGATAGCGCCATGAGCAGCATCACCCCAACCGATACAGGTTGCAGCACCTTGCGCCATAATGCTAAGCGGTAACGCTCAGAGTTTTGGCTATTGTTTTCTAAATAATTGACATACCCCACAAGCCCACGTATCGACAAAGCTTCAGGCTTTACCGTCACAACCCCTAGTTTATCCGGGGTAAGGGACGAGGCCCACGCACCATCAGCCGCATCTTCAACTTGAATACGATTATCTGAGAAATGGGTGGATTGTACGTGGCTCAAACGCCATGTTTCTTCTTGGTAGCGGGCGCTTTCTGCTGTAGTAACTTTACGTAGATATAACTCACTGTCGAACTCATATATGTTCACATCACGCAGGGTATTTTTATCTACAACCTCACCAATACTGACAAAATTATCACCATCTTTAGCCCAAACTAAGCGATCTGACGAAAACAAACTACCGCCTGATATGGCTTGAGTACGAATTTCTTTGGCTTTGGTTTCACTTACCGGTGCGACCCACTCACCTATCACCATCACAAATAAAACCATCAAGATGGCCGACTTCATGGCAGAGATAATAATATTCCAGCGGCTTTGCCCAGCGGATTGCATTACCACTAATTCGCTATTGCTGGCTAATATCCCCATACCAATCAAACCACCAATTAAGGTTGCCATGGGGAAAAATTGTTCTAATTCACGGGGCAGGCTTAAAAATACATAAACAGCAGCCACTGTCATGTCGTAACTGCCCTTACCGACACTTTTCATCTGCTCGATAAATTTAATTAACGCGCTTAAACCCACTAGCACACCTAAACTCATGGCAGTCGTGCCCAGTAATGTGCGGGCGATATACCAATCGAGGATTTTAATCATGACTTTTTACCTCGTAGTTGTGCTCGTATTCGCACGCCTAGAGGGCGTCCCTTAAAGATCAGTGCCATACCAATCAGGCCAATGACAAAATGCACCCACCACAAACCCAACATAGGAGGGACTTTGCCGTCTTCTAACACTTTGCGGCCTGCCAATAGCAATAAGAAATAACCTAGATACAACATCAGCGCTGGGAACATCTTACCGAAGCGCCCTTGACGTGGATCCGCAGCGCTAAGTGGCACGGCTATAATCACCAAAAAAAACAACGAAAGCGGGATTGCGAAGCGCCACTGAAGCTCTGCGATAGCGTCAATAGAGGGGTCATCAAAGAGCTGCATAGTAGTATACGCAGATAACTTTCTGCGCTTTTGCTCAGCCTCTTGTTCAGCAATTTGAATCTGATACTCACCAAATTCCACTACCCGATAATCTTGTTTACCCAAGGTACCTTCGTACTGAATGCCATCACCGAGCACTAAGGTTTCAGAACCATCGGCGGCCTCACGTAGACCGCCTTTTTTGGCATAGACCAAATGCACATTTTGGCTATCTGTCGTGGTATCGTGCTGGGCCATAAACACACGTTTTAGCGGCTCACTGTCGTTACCGATTTCATGTACAAAAATAACTGCTTTTTCATTGGCCGTTTGTTGGAAGCGCCCAGGGATCAAAGTCGTCAGCCCAGTATCGGCCCCGGCTTGTTCTTCAAGTTGATATTCCCGCTCCACGGACATAGGCGCAATCCATAACGTCATGGCGCCGGTAATGAGTGCCATCACCACAGCAAGGACCAACATCACTCGCGTAACGTACCACTCACTAACGCCGCAAGCCCGCATTACGGTCATTTCACTGTCTACATACAAACGCCCATGGGCCAACATAATGCCAAGAAATAAACTCAAGGGTAAAATAAGGGAAGCTAAAACAGGCATGCTCAAGGCTAAAAAACCCAGCACTAAACTAGCAGGAATATCACCATTAGAGGCTTCAGAGAGCACTCTGACAAATTTATTGGTAATAAAAATGGCCATCAAAACCAGAAAAACGGCAGTTTGGGATTTGACGGTTTCTTTGACTAAATAACGAAATATCAGCACGCAATATCCAACACAAAAGTGGTAATTTTAGTGGCAAGCTACAAAATTTTCAGTAAACTTAACGTTTTCACACGTTTCATTTGCAATGTGTGCCATTTTAAAGCGCTTGCCCGCACGTAATTTACAGATTATGTCTGGCTTGGGCTCGTCTTGCAATTGCAATGAAACGCCGTTTACAAAGATAACGCCGTAACGCTCAGCACAACATCATAATAACAAATTCAAATAGCTCAGTGTTACAAGCAGTATGTAATGACAGATTAACAGTTTCGTGACGAGGATGCCCCGTGGAATTTAGTGTAAAAAGTGGAAGCCCAGAAAAACAACGCAGCGCCTGTATCGTAGTAGGCGTATTTGAACCACGTCGATTAACGTCAGTGGCCGAGCAATTAGACGAAATAAGCGGTGGCTATCTTAGCAACCTGCTGCGCCGTGGCGATTTAGAAGGCAAGCCGGGACAAATGCTCTTATTGCATCATGTACCAAACGTACTCAGTGAACGAGTATTGTTAGTCGGCTGCGGTAAAGAGCGTGAACTAGACGAGCGCCAATACAAGCAAATTATCTCCAAGACGATCAAAACCCTAAACGAAACCGGTTCAATGGAAGCCGTCTGCTTCTTGTCTGAGTTACATGTGAAGGGACGTGACACCTACTGGCGTGTGCGTCAGGCGGTGGAAGCAACGCAAGACTCCTTATATACCTTCTTGCAATTGAAAACCAAAAAAGGCGAGCCGCGCCGTCCTTTGCGTAAAATGGTCTTTAACGTACCGACCCGCCGTGAGCTGACTATAGGTGAGCGTGCCGTTGAGCATGGTTTAGCGGTATCTTTAGGGAGTAAGACCACCCGTGATGTGGCCAACATGCCACCCAACATTTGTAACCCTAAGTACCTGTTCGATCAAGCCAAGTTACTGGAAGCCGAATACCCGAATTTGCATGTAGATTCGGTCAACGAAAAGCAAATGGATGACCTAGGTATGCACTCATACCTAGCGGTAGGTCGTGGTTCAGCCAATGAATCCATTATGACCATAATGGAGCATAAAGGCGGCCCCGCTGATCAGGCCCCCATAGTACTAGTCGGCAAAGGCTTAACCTTCGACTCAGGCGGCATTTCAATTAAGCCAGGCGAAGCCATGGACGAAATGAAATATGATATGGGCGGTGCAGCAGGTGTCTTGGGTGCAATGCATACCATAAGCGCACTTAACTTGCCGTTAAACGTAGTTGGTATATTGGCTGGCTGTGAAAACATGCCTGATGCCAATGCATATCGTCCAGGTGACATACTGACGACTATGTCTGGTCAAACCGTTGAAGTGTTAAATACCGATGCTGAAGGCCGTTTGGTTTTATGTGATGCGTTAACTTATGTTGAGCGCTTCGATCCAGAATTGGTAATTGATGTAGCAACCCTGACCGGTGCATGTGTTATCGCCCTTGGTCATCATGCTACCGGCGTATTCAGTAACCATAATCCTTTGGCCCATGAGCTTGTCAACGCATCAGAGCAAAGCGGTGACAAAGCGTGGCGTATGCCATTGTGGGATGAATACCAAGATCAGCTTGAAAGCCCATTTGCCGACATGACCAACTTAGGTGGCCGTCCTGCAGGCTCTATTACTGCCGCATGTTTCTTGTCGCGCTTCACTCGTAAATACAACTGGGCACATATGGATATCGCAGGCACAGCTTGGGTTGGCGGTAAAGATAAAGGCTCTACTGGCCGCCCCGTACCAATGTTATCTCAGTTCTTAATGAACCGAGCAGGCATTGAATCGGAAGATTAGTCTTCAAAGAGAACTAAACACCTGATGTCAAAGGTCACGTTTTACCTGCTTGAACAAGAAGCAGAAGCAACCAGCAACCAGCCAGCGCACCTCGCGCTGGCTTGTCAATTAGCGGCCCAGTGTTTTAGCAATAAGCAACGCTGTGTGGTGATGTGCCAAAGCCAAGCGCAGGCTGAGCAATTCGACGAATTGCTGTGGCAACTGCCAAACGATCGCTTTGTGCCACATAACTTGACCGGCGAAGGTCCACAAGCTGGCACCCCGGTTGAAATTTGCTGGCAGCGCCCCAGTCAATTTAACAAGCCAGTGCTTATCAACTTAGCGGATAACATGCCGGATTTTCATAGCAAATTTAGCCGCATATTCGATTTTGTACCCGCGGCTGATACGCTTAAGCAGCAAGCGCGGGAGCGCTATAAACATTACCGTGCCGCCGGCCATCAATTAGATACATTACCCAGCAAAGCGTTACTCGACTCACTCGCTGGTAATTCGCAATCGCAATAACGAGACCAAATACAATGGATAAAACATTTAGCCCACAAAATATCGAACAGCAGTGTTACCAACAGTGGGAAGAAAAAGGCTACTTTAAAGCCAGCGGCGAAGGCCAACCTTATTGTATCTTGTTGCCGCCACCCAACGTGACAGGCAGCTTGCACATGGGTCATGGTTTTCAACAAACCATTATGGACACCCTCACCCGTTATCATCGAATGAAGGGTGACAATACCTTATGGCAGTGCGGCACTGACCATGCTGGCATTGCGACCCAAATGGTGGTTGAACGCCAATTAAACGCCCAAGGCAAAACCCGTCATGATTTAGGTCGCGAAGCCTTCGTTGATAAAATTTGGGACTGGAAGAAAGAGTCCGGCGGCAATATTACTCAGCAAATGCGCCGCCTAGGTACCTCACCCGATTGGGATCGTGAAGTATTCACCATGGACGATGACCTATCTGAAGCCGTCAATGAAGTCTTTGTGCGCTTACATGAAGAAGGCTTGATTTATCGTGGTAAGCGCTTAGTAAATTGGGATCCAGTTCTGCACACAGCAGTATCCGATCTTGAAGTGCTTAGCGAAGAAGAAAACGGCTTTATGTGGCATATGCGCTACCCCCTTGCGGATGGTACAGGAGAGCTGGTTGTGGCCACCACTCGCCCTGAAACCATGTTGGGCGATACCGCCGTTGCCGTTCATCCAGATGATGAGCGTTATCAGAGTTTTATTGGCAAATCGATTAAGTTGCCTATTACTGGTCGCTTAATTCCCATCATCGCCGACGATTATGTTGAGCAAGATTTCGGCACAGGTTGCGTAAAAATCACCCCTGCCCATGACTTTAACGATTACGACATGGGTAAACGTCATAATCTTGAGATGATTAACATCCTCACCGATGACGCCAAAATCAACGACGAGGCACCGGAGCAATACCGTGGGCTGGATCGATTCGACGCGCGCAAGCAAATCGTTGCCGACCTAGACGCCGCCGGTGTGTTGGTTAAAATTGAAGACCACAAGCTAAAAGTACCACGCGGTGATCGTTCCGGGGCAGTGATCGAACCTTATCTAACCGATCAGTGGTACGTCGCCGTACAAGAACTCGCCGAGCCAGCCATTGATGCAGTCAAAAGTGGTGAAATCAAGTTTGTACCAGAGAACTGGGATAAAACCTATTACCAGTGGATGAACAACATTCAAGATTGGTGTATTTCGCGTCAATTATGGTGGGGACACCGCATTCCAGCTTGGTACGACGAGAGCGGCAAAATATATGTGGGTCGCACCGAAGCCGAAGTACGCGAAAAGCACGCCTTAGATGCCAGCGTAAACTTACGTCAAGACGAAGACGTACTCGATACCTGGTTCTCGTCTGCCCTCTGGCCATTTGCCACCATGGGCTGGCCTAAGAAAACACCAGAGTTAGCGACGTTTGTACCGAGTGCGGTATTGGTAACAGGTTTCGATATTATTTTCTTCTGGGTGGCCAGAATGATCATGATGACCAAGAAGTTTACCGGTCAAATTCCGTTTAAAGAGATTTACATCACCGGCCTTATTCGCGATGAACAAGGCGATAAGATGTCTAAATCTAAAGGCAATGTGATCGATCCAATCGACTTGATTGACGGCATCAGTATCGATGACTTAGTTGCCAAGCGCACTTCGGGAATGATGCAACCAAAACTGGCGGCAAAAATTGAAAAAAACACCCGTAAAAGTTACCCAGAAGGGTTTGAAGCATACGGCACAGATGCGTTGCGCTTTACGTTTACGGCGATGGCATCCACCAGCCGAGACATCAGCTTCGACGTTAAGCGAGTAGAAGGCTATCGTAATTTCTGTAATAAATTATGGAATGCCTCACGCTTTGTATTGATGAACGCAGAAGACCAAGATACCGGTGCTAACGGCGGCGACATGCAACTTAGCTTAGCAGATAAGTGGATTTTGGCCCGCTTCCAGCAAACATTGAAAGACTTTGAAGACGCATTAACGGGCTATCGCTTTGATATTGCGGCTAACTTGATTTACGAATTCACTTGGAATCAATTCTGTGACTGGTATTTAGAGTTATCAAAGCCAGTTCTGAATTCTGAAATAAGTACACAAGCGCAAAAACGCGGCACCCGCCATACACTCGTCAACGTACTTGAAAGCATTCTCCGTTTAGCCCACCCCATTATGCCATTTATCACTGAAGAAATTTGGCAGCGAGTGGCGCCGTTATGCGGCATTAATGCATCGAGCATCATGACACAAGCATTTCCAGTGCAAGACCCGTCGTTACGTGATCAAGACACACTAGCGGAAATGGAATGGATAAAAAGTGTCATTGTGGGTATTCGTAATATTCGTGGAGAAATGGACATCTCACCGAATAAACCGCTTAATGTATTGCTGCGTAATGCCAGCGCTCAGGATTGGCAACGCCTGCAAACCAGTCGTGAGTTTTTAGGTGCATTAGCCAAACTAGAAAGCGTTGAACTGCTGCAAGCTGAAGAAGAAGCTCCTGCCAGTGCCACTGCATTAGTCGGTGAAATGGAGATCCTTATTCCTATGGCTGGCCTAATTGATAAAGACGCTGAGCTGGCTCGAATCAATAAAGCATTGGCTAAAATAGAGGCTGATTTTGCACGAACTCAAGGTAAATTAAACAACCAAAAGTTTGTTAGCAATGCTCCTGCTGCGGTAATTGATAAAGAAAAAGCTAAACTTGATGATTTCACCATGCAAATGAAGAAGTTAAAAGAGCAAAAGCAAACAATCGAAAACTTGTAGTCGGGTTAAACGCGACCGCACTAGCCCCAATACTAGTGCGGTCGCTATTGTTCATTACATAGGTAAGTCGAGTATTTTTATACTCAAATTCAACACCCAGCAATACGCCAATAATAACGTCAAAATTAGACTAAATGGTGATTATTGATTAATGCTAATCTGTGCTATTAATACTTGATGTTTCAAATAGTTAGGCAAGTGCAGATAATGGAGGGTGACAAGATTAACCGAATTCGATTTTTACTCATTTGCATCGTGGTGCTCACCAGCATTACCACGCCAGCTATCGCTGAGTTATCTGAGGATCAGAAAATCGCCATCATTTACGCATCAGACATGCCCGTTATTGGCTTAAAAAAAGTTGGTGGTTATCCCGAGCTCGCCAGTGCACTGCAAACTTATCGTAATCAAAAAAATACCAGTACCTTTTTCCTATTCGGTGGCAACAGTTTAGCCCCAAGCCCATTATCGTCACTTGACCGTGGCACACACATCATCGATATACTCAACAGCCTAGAGCCGGATGCGATGTCTGTGACTAAGCGAGAATTTAGTTATTTTGAAGATGAATTATCCCTTCGCGCCTATGAGGCTGCTTTTCCCATTGTCACCAGTAACGTTTACGACAAGCGCAGCAAGGCTAACGTCGACGGTTTATTAAGCACAGTGATTGTCGAACAGCGCGACGTTAAAGTCGGCATTATTTCAGTATTAGATGAGAGTGCCATCAGTGATTATTTGCTCAAACAAGTGGTCATATTAGACCCACAAAAAGCCATAACAACGTCCGCGCAGGCGCTTCGTGAACAAGGCGCTGATGTATTGGTGCTTATGTACTCGTTCAATTTTTCGTTTATCGATCAACTGCTGACGAACCAAGTCGTTGACCTAACCATGAGCACCAGTCCGTTATTTACCAGTTTCCTCAACGAAAAAATGCCTAAACACCCGAACGCTGTAGTGTTGAATAAACTGAATTATCTCGCTGAAATACACCTTGAATTTACCGGCCGACCATCCACTGCTCCGCGTGTCACTTGGACCAGTAAAGAGCTATCTAGCTTTCCTAGTGATCCAATCGTTGCTGGGCAAGTCAAAGGTTACACATCACGCTTAAATCGTTTGTTAAACCAACCTATTGCTACTGTGACGAAAGATTTTCAAACACTAAGAACCAGTGTACGTAGTGAAGAAAATGCCTTTGCAAATTTAGTTGCTGATACGTTGCGCACGTTTGCCAATGCCGACATTGCATTGATCAATGGTGGCATCATCCGTGGTAATCGTTCTTATGCTCAAGGGCAGCGACTTACTCGGCGAGATATTGCTGAAGAATTACCTTTTCGCAGCAAAGTGGCGGTACTAACTATTACCGGCCAGCAACTCAAGCAGGCTCTTGAAAATGGTATCAGTACCATAGAGCAAACTCGTGGACGCTTTCCCCAAGTATCAGGCATTCAGGTCACGTACGATCCAAGCAAGGTAGCCGGAGAGCGAATAACATCACTCAAAATTAATGGTAAAGCCATTAACCCCACCAGAGCATACAAGTTAGCCACCACTGATTATTTGGCTAATGGCGGTGACGGCTATCATGTGCTGGATGCATGCCCTAAAATAGCCTTAGGCTATATGGATCCCCCTATGTTAGTGGATGTGTTCATTGATAGCATTCGAGAACGCGATACCTTAGGTCCGGTATTGAACGCACGTTTGGTGAATGTTCATGAATCAAAATAATTCACCACCCACCGCTCAGCCGTCCAAAACGAAAGCACGCATTTCGTTAAGTTCGGTGTTTGTCGTCGCGTTTATCGGCGTCTTCATTATTTTTATCAGCGTAACCATGTTAGCCTATTCTCGCCTAGCCGATTTTCGCGACATTTTAGACGACATTGCCAACAAATCGCTGCCACATGTGGTTTTTTCAGAGCAAGTTAATAATCATATCACCACCCTTTCCGCTATCAGCGACGGATTAAGTTATGCCAATTCAGAGCCAGCATTGCGCATTGCTGAGGGCAACGTAAAGCAAAAAATTGATCAGATCCGCATCCTAGCCGAACACAAAGACGGCACCCAGTATTTAGACTTTCATTTAAATGCGATCGAAAGTGAAATACTCGAATTGAAATCCCTCGCACTGCATCGAATAAAATTAGCGAAGCAATTAGCGAAACAAGAACAAGCCCTATATGCACTTAATGATGAAGTGGTTGAGCTTACAACTGTTGCGACGTTAGGCAGTCAAGATATTCAAATGCTTCAACGCTGGCGGGCCGCCATATTTGAAGCAGTGGCCTTGGCCACTAATGCCGCCAATTTGTCGCGCTTGCAAACCATTCGTCAGTCATTCTTCAAGGTGACGGAAATCACCGCAAAACTCTACACTGATGTGACACAATTTCCGGTTACACAACACACAAAAATGCTCGCTATTGTGGATGATTTCAACCATATTGTGCTCAGTGAACAGGGGATCTTTCCACTGCAAATTAACTTGCTGCGCCTATCAGGTCGAGTCATTGGTCGGGGAAATTTTGTGCACAGCCTGATCGCCGACTATTCACGGCTACTTAACTTTAAATCCTATCAATTAAGTGACTCTCTGATCACCCAAACCAGGCGCACCTCCATACGCACAAATATACAAATCCAGAACGTCGGTTTGTATGTCATTGGCGCATTAATCTCATTGTTACTGATCGTATTTTTTATCCAGAACCGTGTGGTACGCCGTCTCGTCAAACTCAATCGTGTGGTACAAGATCGCGCCAATGGGTTTCGTAACTCCACCCGCATATCGGGTAACGATGAGATATCCGATATTGCAGACACCATAGATTATTTTGCCGCAACCATCGAGCAGCAAAAGAAAGCCTTGCAGGAATTGTCGTTGCTTGACGGTTTAACAGGCATCCCTAATCGCCGTGCGTTAGACGAGCGACTTGAGCATGAATTAAAGCTGGCAGCACGAGAGAAATGGCCATTATCCATATTGATGGTCGACGTAGATTTTTTCAAACCCTATAACGACAATTACGGCCACATTGCCGGCGACGAAACCTTAATTAAAATTGCGAAAATTTTAGAAAAAGTGGCCAAACGCAGTGGTGACTTTGCGGCTCGCTACGGTGGCGAAGAGTTTGTTTTTGTATTGCCAAATACAGATAAAGTAGGCGCGATAAAAGTGGCCGATATCCTTTTAGATGCTGTAAGAACCGCTGCAATAGAGCATAAACACAACCCCAACACAGCTTACATCACTGTCAGTATTGGGGTGGCAACATGTGCGAAAAATGATATCAAAGACGCCGACTATGTTCAGCGCCTAGCAGATCAGGCGCTCTACGCCGCCAAGCAAAATGGCCGAGACCAAGTTATCCACTATTCTGACGTGATTACCCCATAGGTTTCCCCTAGACAAAAAAAACGCCACTTTTCAGTGGCGTCTATATTGATCATTAAGGGCTAATTTTTAGCGACATCTTGTGGAAACTGTTCGTTAAACCACATGCGCAACATGTTTTTTTCGTAGCGTAACGTTTCGGAAGAAAAGAACGGATTGTGACGGTCTTGGAACGACATATCCTTTAACTTCTGCTCACCTTGCTGCAATACAGCTCCCGCACTATCAAGTAACTCGTAATTAAAGGCAATGCGCGGAATATCAATGCTTTTAATCAGGCGCACATCGCTAGCACTGTGACCAAAGCCAACAAATGAGGCAGGCCAAACCTGACCGGCTAAGTCCAGATTGGTCACGGTAATTTTAAGCGTTTGCTCATTCGGTAACGCTTCTGCTAATTCTGTCAAATATTCTTCTAGTTGCGTAAATGTTCGCTCTTTAAAACGTGTACGAGACTCGTTTGCTGAGCGCACATCCGTGTATTTATCTGAATTTTGCCAAATAACCTCGACCTTCCCTTGACTATAAGCCTGTGCAGATAGCATTAACGCTATGCCGGATAACAAAACGACGGTTAATTTTTTCATATCTCTCACCCTCTCATTTTATGGTTATGCGTATGAAGCTTAATTCTTTATAACTAAGCTTACAGCAAAGCGCTGAATACTGCCTGAACCTAACCTGCTCGCAAGTATTTCCTAGCGTACCTAGGAAATACTCAATTCTTCCTGCTTATATCTAATAGACCGGTTGGCTGGGAATAAATTCACAGCGGAATTAATACAGCAATGATACTTTATATCCGCTGGGCGATGACGATGACTTTTCTACACTCACGATATAATTAACATCCTGATCGATATCGAACATATCACTGCGCTCTAACAACAATTGGGAACTGTTGTCGTTATACACAATGACAATTTCATATTGTCCGCTGGGCACAGTTAATTTAGCCGAATGCTGAAAATTCAAATTCTGCAGGCGATATTTTGCGCTTTTGATCGTTTCGCTTTGACGTACGAAAAACACGTCTAGTGACTCGTAATCAGGTGTGAGGTTTACTACCTGCAACTCGTGCTCGACACTTTGTGGCAGGGTGCTTTCTTCAAATGTCAGTGATTGGAGTAATTGCTCTGCATCTTGATATATCACGATGGCATTGCTTCTCCCTTGGCTCAAACTCAATAAGCGATTACTAAACAACAATCCTTCGTTGCCCTCGACTTCACCTGAGAGTTGATAATCACCATAGGCAATACTGTTAAAATCACTTAATCCATTACCATTAACTGTTACGTGCTGCTGATTATTTTGCCCACCATTAATATCAACGAGTACATTCTGGGCATCAAGACTGTTATAGATTCGATATTGCGCAGCTTGCTCCCGATCGGTGTAATTGCTCACCGATGAAGAATTGATCACTAAATCGATTTCGAGGTTATTTTTTATTGCTCCTGAGCTAGTACGGATCACCATGGTATATTCAGTGGCATAATTGAAGGCGATATCTCGACTTGCGAAAATAGCACTGGTTTCCCCAGGTAACGTCAAAAATACCTGATATTCCCCCTGAGCAAATGAATCGCTGTCGTCGGTTTGCCACGAGGTCAACTCTTCAAGCCCGTCGGTTGTCACGGTAGACAACAAGTGCGCTTCAGCAAATGACTCACCACTGTCTGCCAAATATAAGTCGTAGTTTTGTCCACTGGTCAGCACTGACGCCGCAAAAAGACGAAAACGTTTATCCAACTCTTTGCGTGTTATGGGATAGGCACTAAACTTCAGGGCATTTTTGGTTCCACTTGCTACCACCAATAATTTTTGCCCCGTATCTATATCGGCCGCAAGTTCCTCAATGACTTGACTGTTGCCATCATCACCTTGTTGACTAAACCCCAATTGAACGTCGCTTTTATCCAGTGTAAACAAGCTCGTGGCATCACCGTACACAGCAGAACCCAAGTTGCTGCCTTGATCAGCATTAACATAGATAGAGCCGCTATCAGCGGAGCCATTATAAAACTGCACATAGGGTTTATCGTATTTTTTGTTGTCTTGACTATCGCTTGAACCTCCACAGGCTATCACCTGTAGACCTAAAGTGGTGAGGAGTAAGCCGCGCAAAAAAGAACCCAACATAGTGTATTTCCTTATCAATGATAGTGACTGTGATCAGCAGCAGTGCTGACATAAAGTAGTGACGCATTATCCTAACGACAGCACGCTGAGTGTCTCGATCATAATTGCCAGGATTTGTGAATAATTGTAACCCTGAGATGAGCTTTGTTTACGGGTTTGATAGGATGCGCTGATGGAATTTATCGCTGTTTTTTTACAGAGGATTTTCTATCTATTATGGAGTCTTTTTAATTGAGTTTTGGCATAACGGTTTGCAGGTGGGTAAAATCATGATGAGTGGCATAAAAATACGCAGTGCAGTGCTATTTATCGTTTATTACTTGGCTAATATGGCATCAGTAAACGCCGCTTGCGTGACGCCACAATGTATTGAAACCGGCAATTGGCGTATTGGTATTGCTGTAGGCGCTGGCGTCAAGAGTAATCCTCTGGTTGGGGGAGATGCCATTCCATTGATCGTACTACCTGATATCGCCTACTACGGTGATAATATCTATTTAGATAACGCGGAAGTCGGTTATCAGTGGCAACAGAACGACACCTATGCCCTGGACGCCTTTATCAGTATTAACAGCGAGAAAGCTTTTTTTACCTTCTGGCACCCCAGCAACGTGTTTTTATCATCACAAAGTGTACTGAGTGAAATTGGACCATCAAATGATGCTCCCTTTAATAGCCGTCAGATATCGATTGATCAGGTGTCGAGTCGAAGATGGGCGGTGGATGCAGGCATACGCTTGCATAAGCGCAGCAACCACGCTGAGTGGCAGTTCACCTTAAAAACCGACGTAAGCAACGTACACAACGGCCAGCAATTCGATGTGGCTTATCGTTACCGTTGGCAGCTAGCAGATTGGCACTTTACGATCGCCCCAACTTTGAGCTGGAAAAGCAGCAAACTGATCGATTATTACTACGGCATAGACGAGCAAGATAACGTATTTAATGCGCAATATTACCATGCTCAAGGCGGCTGGCAACCTAGCCTAGCGCTGAGTGCCAGTAAGGCTATTAATCCTCGCTGGCAATGGTTGATGCGCTCAAGTGTGACATTATTGCACTCAGGTATGACTGACAGCCCTTTAGTAGCAAAGAAAACGATTGGCACGGTATTTTTGGGTATTGGATATGTGTTTTAATGCCATTCAATACTTGCAATAGACCGTTGGAGCACGCGTAATTTGAGAGTGTTGTTAGCGTGTTTATGTATGCTATTTGTGAGCAAGAGTAACGCTGAGGATATTGACATTACTTGGCAAGTTCAGCCGGTAGTATGCGTAACCCAACGCCCGAACACCCCCTGCCAGTTTGCGGTCAGTCTGCAGGTCACCAATACGAGCCAAAGACAATATTGCGTATTTTTGTACCAACTGTCTGAGCAGCGTTTGTTTTGTTCGTCATCCCAAGTGCACCAACAAAGCCTAACCTTAACCATTGATAACCAGGCGACTTTACTTCTAAAAGATACCTGGGGAACGACTGTGCTCAGCCAGCCACTGAGCGTAAAATCCACCCAAAGTCGCACCCGCTTTAGGGTACACAGCCCATGGAGTCTCTTCTGATGCCTGATATATTACTTGTTGAGGATGACACGCGCCTGAGCCAATTGGTCAGTGAATATCTAAAACAACATGACTTTAACGTTAGATGTTTGAGCGATGGTAAAACACTGCTCACTAGCGTTAAGCAAAACCCACCTGATTTGATCGTATTGGATGTCATGTTGCCCGGTGACAACGGCTTCACCTTATGCAGAAAGTTGCGCCCTCATTACGACGGACCTTTGCTGTTTATGACGGCCAAAAATAGTGACTTTGATCATGTTCTGGGATTGGAAATAGGTGCCGACGATTACGTCATGAAACCCGTTGAACCACGTGTGCTACTCGCTCGCATTCAAGCCTTGCTAAGACGCAGTCAATCTCAACAAACAAGTACTGAAAATGTTAGCAGTCTGCACTTTGGTCAATTACAAATTGACTATCTGGCGCGCAAAGTTACCTTGCACGCCAAAGACGTGCCTTTAACCAGCCACGAATTCGACATGTTGTGGAAACTCGCGTCGAATGCATCTCAGCTAGTCGATCGAAACACCTTATACCGGGAATTGATTGGCCGGGAGTATGATGGTTTAGACCGCTCTGCAGATGTACGTATCTCCCGCTTACGTAAAAAGCTACTTGACGATCCACGTCATCCTTATCGGATAAAAACGATTTGGGGCAAGGGCTTTTACTTTGTTGCTGACGCTTGGGAATAACCTCATATTATGGCTAGATTATTTATCAGCTTATATGTTTTTATCGTGTTAGCACTTGTAGGCTTAAGTGCCGGATTAGAACGCCTATTTAGCCCCGCCTCTCAAGGACCTGCCCAACATGTATCTACCATTATCACGTTATTTGATTCAGCCCACGCCGCCCATCTCGACATACGCACCTTAGCCGACAATACCGGCTTGCCCTACAAAGTCGTGCCATTGACGAGCATAGGTTGGAGTACGCAAAGTGCTGAACAACTGGCCCTCGGTAAAAGCGTATTGTTATATGATGAACATCTCGGCGAACAACTTTACATCCCGTTGGACAAGCAAACTATTCTTGAGCTAAATATATCAGCGCAAAAAGCAGACAATCAGTCCCTGCTGCTTTACAGCACAATATTTTTTGTTTTACTCGGCGCGTTAATAGCGTTGTGGTTATGGCCCCTATGGCGAGACCTAAATCAACTAAAGCGCAGTGTGAGTCATGTACAAGACGATGGCAGCATTGCTGACAACCATGTTTCTAACGCTTCCCTGATTGCCCCCATTGCCCAAGCGCTCAATACCATGAGTGTCAAAGTGAAAAGCCTTTTACAATCTCAGCGTGAGCTTTCAGGGGCGGTTGCCCATGAATTTAGAACCCCCCTAGCCCGATTGAAATTTGCGCTTGAAGCAAGGCCTACTCTCGACTCACCACAATGGCATGCCATGGCAATGGACGTTGAGGAACTCGAGAGATTGGTGCAAGAAATGCTCGATTACGCGGGCAGTGATGTACTGCTGCCTGAGTTGAATTTAGCAGAAATTCCGCTGAAGGAATTGGTCGAACAAGTTGTTCGACACTTGCACACTCCTCATCTAGCTAAGCACAAGGTTTGTATTGTCGGCGATAATGTCACTCTGCTAGCGGACGATCACTTTGTACAGCGCGCACTGGAAAACCTGCTAATCAACGCCAGTCGTTATGCTCAGTACCAAATTAGGTTAAATATCAGCCAAAATGCCAACCATGTTTTGCTAAGTGTAGAAGACGACGGTCCAGGTATTCCCCACGCAGTACAAGAAAAAATATTCGATGCCTTTTATCGCCCTGATGAAGGACGCACGCGCGCCTCAGGCGGGGCGGGCTTAGGTTTAGCGATTGTAAGGCGTATTCAGCAATGGCATGAAGGCGACTGCTGGGCGCAAGATTCTGAACTAGGTGGAGTAAAGTTTATCCTGCGATATCCCCGCCATGGCCTTTAAATACCTTAATCCTCATTGCAGCACTTACTCTGTGATGGCATTTTATTTATCGTCATGATCTCTATCAATCTTTAATAAGATGTTCACAGCAAGTTGGCGTATTTATCCCAACAAACTGCTATAATACGCCGCGTTTATATGCCATATATATCCATGACACCTTTAGATATGTGTTTAGAGGCGAGATAGATAGAAATTCCGGTTCAGTCAAGGAGCAGCAATGAGTGAGCGCATTCCCGTAAAAGACATCTCCCCCGTACAGGTTCATCGTCCTGACAAAAGCAAACACAATGATCATTACACTCCCCGTAACCGCATTTATGTGCGCGCAGTAAAAGGCGCATTAGAGAATTTTAGACGCTTTTTTGGTTTAGTATTTTTATCCTTATTCGCTGTGCTTCCTTGGTTACGGTTTGAGGGCAGCCAAGCGATTTTACTCGATATCGGCGCCCAACGTTTTCAGATTTTTGGTCTCACATTATGGCCACAAGATTTAACCTTGTTAGCATGGATTTTTATCGTTGCCGCCTTTGCACTGTTCTTTGTTACCACCTTCGCTGGTCGTGTATGGTGCGGCTTTATGTGCCCGCAAACCACTTGGACCTTTATCTATATTTGGTTCGAAGAAAAGATCGAAGGCAGCCGCAATAAACGCATCAAGCTTGATGAACGTAAGATGGACGCTGACAAATTCATACGTAAAACCTTAAAGCATGTGGCCTGGGTGAGTGTTGCCTTGCTTACCTCACTGACATTCGTTGGGTATTTCACGCCCATCGACGCACTGTTTGTCGATTTTTTCACTTTTTCGTCCGGTTTTTGGGCAACCGTCTGGGTGCTGTTTTTTGCCGTATGTACCTACGGAAACGCAGCATATATGCGTGAAATAATGTGTACTCACATCTGCCCTTATGCGCGTTTTCAGTCCGCCATGTTTGACAAAGACACCTTTACTGTCGCCTATGATGCCGCACGAGGTGAACAACGCGGTCCTCGGCCACGTAAAGACAGTCGCGAACAAAACGCAGCAAAAGGTCTAGGCGATTGCATTGACTGTAACCTGTGCGTGCAGGTCTGCCCAACCGGCATAGATATTCGTAACGGTTTGCAATACGAATGCATTAACTGCGGCGCTTGTGTCGACGCCTGTAACGGCGTGATGGAAAAAATGAACTACCCCAAAGGCCTGATTGATTTTACGTCGGAAACTCAGTTAGCCGGAGGTAAAACCAAGATATTTCGTCCTAAGTTAATGGGTTATGCCGTCGTTCTGTTGTTGATGAGCGGTCTTCTTGTGTTCGAATTATTGAGTCGCGTGCCGCTAGAAGTGGATATCATTCGGGATCGTAATGCCTTATACCGAGAAACAAATGACGGTTTGATTGAAAATGTATACACCTTGAAAATATTAAACAAGTCCCAGCATACTCAGCACTTTGATATCTCGGTTAACGGACTCGATGGCTATAAATACATAGGTGACAGCAGCGTGACCGTAATGGGAGGAGAAGTCTACAACCTGCCAATTAGCATCGCTATTGACCCCTACAAGTTGGAAAAGCCAGTGACAGCATTTAGCTTTACCATCCAATCACGGGAAGTCGAAGAGGCCGTTATCGAGCAAACCTCTAAGTTCTTGTACCGCTAGTGAGTACCTTTAATTTTAGCGAGCTTAATCCTGATCTCATTTTAGATGCCATTGAGTCAACCGGAATTCTAGTCGAATCAGGTTTACTGGCCTTAAACAGCTACGAAAATCGTGTGTATCAGTTTGTCGGCCAAGATAATAAACGTTACGTAGCCAAGTTTTACCGCCCGAAACGTTGGAGCGAAGAACAATTAAAAGAAGAGCACAGCTTTTCCTTAGAATTAGCCGCTCATGAAGTACCCGTAGTTGCCCCTCTGCTCATTAATGGTGACAGCTTACATCTTTACAAGGGTTATCATTTTGCCGTGTTTCCCTCTGTGGGTGGTCGCCAATTTGAGGTAGATAATCTGGAGCAGCTAGAGTGGATGGGCCGTTTCGTTGGGCGGATACACAAGGTTGCGAAAGCCCGCTTATTTACCCACAGACCGACCATAAATACCGATGATTATTTAGCTCGTTCTGTTGCTGAGTTGCAAGGTAGTGAATTGATCCCCCCTAGCTTACACGAAGCCTTTTTCACCATATTGCATCAAGTCGTTGCACTTGCCGGTCAACGTTACCACAGCGAAGATAACTTGCGTTTGCATGGTGACTGCCATCCGGGAAACATTTTGTGGCGTGACGGCCCCACCTTCGTGGATCTCGATGATTGTCGTAACGGCCCAGCCGTACAAGATTTATGGATGATGTTATCTGGTGACCATCAGGCCCAATCATTACAGATGAACACCATAGTCGACGCTTACAACGAGTTTTGCAATTTCAACCCGTTACAGTTGCGCTTAATCGAGCCACTTCGCGCGATGCGTATGGTGCATTATATGGCCTGGTTACACAGGCGCTGGCAAGACCCTGCGTTCCCTCAGGCATTTGCATGGTTTGCGGAGCCCAGGTATTGGGAGCAACAAATATTGGCCCTGAAAGAGCAATTTTCAGCCTTACAAGAGCCGGAATTACGTATTTAGGCCCAGCTGTAGCATGATAATCAGTGGCTTTTTTTACCACTTTTTCTTATAACTGGTTACAAAGTGCAGTCGGCATTTTATATTAGCTATGCTAATCTGCGGCCAGTTATTTTTACTAAAGAGATGAATAAACAATGAAAAAAATCATACTTGCTTTTTTTATTGCGGTTTTAGTTCCGCTTCAAGCTTGCGCTCAAGAACAATGGAAAGAAGGTGAGCACTACACAGTCATTAATGATACTGCGACCGACAAACCTGTTATCAACGAGTTTTTTTCGTACTGGTGTCCACACTGTTATAACTTTGAACCCCTAGTGGCGAAAATTAAAAGTAAAATTTCCGATGATGTGAAATTTGAGAAAGTACACGTAAACTTCATGGGTTTCACCAGTCCTGAAATCCAAGACGATGCGAGCCGCGCCTTGATGGTTGCTCGCGCACTGAAAAAAGAAGATACCCTAAGCAACGCTATCTTTCGTTATATACATGTTCAGAAGTCACCTGTTACCAGTATCAAAGACCTGAAGAATATCTTCTTAGTCAATGGCGTAGAAGACGCAGAATTTGATAAGCTTGTCAGTAGTTTCGGTGTAAACAGTATGCTAAACAAGAACAACAAATTGATCGTCAAGTATCGCAAACATTTAAGCGGTGTCCCTAACTTCATTGTTAATGGTAAATACCAAGCGAAATTTACCCGAGACATGACCAATGACGACATTGTTGATTTAATCGTCTGGTTGTCAAAACAAAAGTAAGCCAAGCAAATTTTGCTTACTGATTGAAGTTGATCATAAAGCAATCTTTTAAGCCCCACATGAGCTCATGCCATGTGGGGCTTTTTTATACAGGTAAATAATTCCACCTGCCCCATAAAACATTGAGGTAAGTAAACCTCCCAGACCTTATAAAATATAGCTTTAGCTGAAAAAATACCGGTGTTATAAGTCGTGACAAGGGGCGATTTTGTGTCAGTATGATAAGACCAATGAATGTTTATTGAGCCGATTTTTAGCGTTCATCTGCCTATTAAAAGCCAAATTTCACTGGTGATATTCCATGTATTGACCTAGGACGACGCGCACCTGTCCATGGCCTTGGTGTCGTTGTTTATGGCCTCTTCTGAATTGAGGTAAGCCAGTTATGCAAGACAAGTTAGCGCCGAAGGCAGCGACTCACAGGTGGTGCCGGGGTATTCTGTTTATGCTCCTATGGATAGCGGTTTGGGCGCTTGCTCAGCTAATGGAATACACAGCCCATGCTAGCGTATGGTTTCCGGCCTCAGGTCTAACATATGCCGCTTTATTAATTATCGGCTCATCGGCCATACTTCCTATCCTTCTGTGTGCGGTCATAGTGACCTTTGTTACTTGTATTCAGTACGGTCTCCCTCTCGATTTACCTCAGGTTATACAAGCAGGTTTGTTGTTTGGCGCTGCTCATATCCTCCCTTACTGGCTCAGTGTGCAATTATTCATCTGGATAGCCCGTATAGGTCGTTTAAGCACACCCGGCTTGATAATTGTGTACATCATTAATACCGGGGTAGCATCGCTGTGCACCACGTTGCTGGTCATATATAGCCTAGTCTTTAGCAATATGATGCAGCCAAGTGAAATCAGCCAAACTTGGTTAGCATTTTGGATCGGAGACTATGCTGGCGTGTTAATATTAGCGCCACTGTTTGCCGCGCTGTTAAGTGAACAATTCAACAACAAACGCTTCTTATTAAAATCCTACCTTAGCCCTAATCAAACCAAGCCAAGTGAGTTTTATTACTGCAAGTTGATGCTGGTGACCCTACTCGTAATATTTACCACCATCTTAAACCAGTCCACACAACAGCAAGAAAGTGCCTTTGTGATTTTTTTACTGGTATTGCCGCATATGTGGATTGCGTGTACCGAAAGTGCACTGTTTAACATGCTAAGCTTAACCTTCAGCTGTATGATTATTGCGCTTTTTGTCAACGTTTTAGGTTTAAATGAATACGTATTGATTTATCAGTTTGCGATTATCATTGTTGCCGCCAATGCCTTGTTCGGGGTAGCCGTTCCTGCCTTGATGGCAGACAATGAAAAATTACAAGCCATCATCACCACAGATGCGTTAACGCAGGCAGCCTCACGTCAGCACTTTATGCAACAAGCAGAACGGGCTGTAAATCGTAGTTTAACGGATAATGCCCCCCTATCTCTTATCATGTTCGACATGGACAACTTTAAAAAAGTGAATGATACCTTTGGCCACAGCGCTGGAGACAGAGCATTGCAGAATGTTTGCCGAGTGGCACAATTGTCGTTGCGCCCGACAGATCTGCTCGGGCGCTTTGGCGGAGACGAATTCGTCGCTTTGCTGCCCGAGTCCACCATCAAGGATGCCCAGCATATCGCCCAACGTATTTTAACCAGCGTGAATGAAGCCGAGATCGCCCCAGGTCACCCCATCCACTGTAGCTTTGGCATTGCCCAGCTCAGGAGCGATCAGAATTTTACTGAATTATTTAACTTAGCAGACGCCGCGCTGTATAAAGCGAAGCAAAAAGGCCGCAATACCATAGTCAAAGCTGAACACAGCAATGCAGCTTAGACTTGCCAGTTAATCGGAGCTCGTGCGCTGGCCAGTAGTATATTATTCGTTTTAACAAAGTGACCGCACTCAAAGAAGCCGCGATAAGCAGACAATGGGGATGGATGAACAGCCGTTAACACGTGATGCTTGTGTTCGTTTATCAATACTGATTTTTGTTGGGCATGGCTGCCCCACAATAAAAATATCACCCCCTCATTGTATTCACTGATGGTTTTAATAACCGTATCGGTAAAACGTTGCCAACCAATTTTAGCATGTGAATGCGCCTTACCCTGCTCCACTGTTAACACAGTGTTCAGCAGAAAGACCCCTTGCTGAGCCCAAGATTGCAAGCATCCATGGGTTGGCACAACAAAATTGGGGAAATCATGGGCTAACGCTTTGTAGATGTTTTTTAACGAAGGTGGAGGTTTCACCCCGTCTTGAACAGAAAAACTCAAACCATGGGCCTGAGTCGGCCCGTGGTAAGGATCTTGTCCGAGAATAACCACTTTGATCTGATTAAACTCGGTACAGGTAAATGCGTTGAATACGTCACTTTCTCGGGGGTATATGACTTTGCCACTGTCACGTTGGGCACGAATAAACCGCATCATTTCGATGTAGTAAGCTTTATGCTTTTCTGCAGAAAGTAAGTTCTGCCACGTTAACCTAGACGTCATTTATACAACCTAGCAAGCAGCTTAACCTAGCAGCGTGAACAAATGCTGCTTCAAAGCTTCGTAATCACTGGGCAAATCAACTGCAAAGCTTTCTTTAGTCGAACAATCGACTAACGGCTGAGGCAAGCTGATAGGTTGCCCTAATACATTCTCAACGGTTTCACGGAATTTCGCTGGGTGAGCCGTGCCCAGAAAAATACCGGTTTGCCCTTCTTCCATATGACGTATCAAGGCTTTATAAGCAATCGCGGCATGGGGCTCACTGATGTAGCCTAACTGAGCCAATTGACGCATAGCTACTTGGGTATAGTCTTCATCAACGGTATCACCAGACAGCACATCACGGGGCAAATAGCCTAGTTCAATGATCGCTTCAATGCGCGGCCAGTTGTTTGGCTGACTGACATCCATGGCGTTCGACATAGTCGCAACCGTGTCTTTTGGATCCCACTCTCCGGTTTTTAGATAACGAGGTACGGTATCATTAAGGTTCGTCGCTGCCACAAAGTGTTTAACAGGTAACCCCATGGTTTTGGCAATCATGCCTGCAGTTAGGTTACCAAAGTTACCGCTAGGCACTGAGATAACTAAGTCTTCGCGCTGTTCTTTGCTAAGCTGTGAAACCGCTTCAAAGTAATAACAAACTTGGGCAACCAAACGGCTAATGTTGATCGAATTAGCTGAGTTGAGGTGTAAACCTTCGCGTACTTCGGCATCATCAAACGCACTTTTCACCATCTGTTGGCAGGCGTCAAAGTCATCTTCAATTGATACTGTGTGTATGTTGTCACCTAAGGTAGTAAAGAGTTTCTCTTGTAACGGGCTGATTTTGCCTTTAGGGAACAAGATAACCACATTAATATTTTCTAGACCATGAAACGCATGGGCAACCGCGGCGCCAGTATCACCAGAAGTCGCGGTTAAAATAGTAATTTTCTCCCCTGCAGCCAGCTCAGTTAAGCACTGAGCCATAAAGCGACCACCGAAGTCTTTAAACGCCAATGTCGGGCCATGAAAAAGCTCTAGGCTATAAACATTGTCAGTAACCTTTACCAGTGGTGCGTCGAACGCAAAAGCGCGTTCAACAATGCCCTGTAGACGATCACGAGGAATTTCATCCCCAATCAACTTACTTAAGATCTCTACTGAGCGCGCAACAAATGGCATGTCTAAGATGCTATCAATATCATCAAATGTCGGCAAAGTTGTAGGGAAATATAACCCTTGGTTCTTACCTAACCCTTTTTTAACCGCTTCTGCAAAAGTGACTTTATCTGAAGGGTCTTTTAAATTAACAAGTTCCACGTTTCTTACCTTTTGTGCTTATTCAATTAAGCGTATTTTAATATTATGCTAAGCGTTGGCGTTTTTTACCACCGCTCCTTGTTCGTCAAGCTGACACACATGGCTGAAACCCGTGTCATTCTGAATGTAATTTTCTTTTAGCCAAAGGCTAATTTTCTGCGCTTGTTCTAGGTTATCGCACACGGCGAAGACCGTTGGGCCAGAGCCTGAAATACCAAATGCCAATGCGCCATTTTGCATAGCAAATTGGCGAGACTCGTCAAAGTACGGTAATAATGACTTGCGATAAGGTTCAGCAATCACATCTGTCATCATACTCACCGCCAGTTTCTCGTCTTGGCGATACAATGCATCAACAAATACCGCTAACTGGCGACCAAATTTCAAAGTATCAGGCATAGATACTTGCTTCGGTAATATTTCCCGCGCTGCGGCTGTGGATACGGTAATACCCGAATAACACGCCACCCAATACCAATGTTTGAACGTCGGTAACTGCAAGGCAAGTGTATCTGCTTGCTCGGCCATGAGCGTTAAACCACCAAGATAACACGGTGCGACATTATCATAATGTACGCTGCCACTGATCTGACCTTCTAACTCGCCCATAATCAACAACAATTGATGTTGATTAAAGGGGACTTCACCTAACACTTGCGCGTAAAATTCATTCAAACCATGTAACGCAGCGACCACTGATGCGGCACTTGAGCCCAAACCACTGCCAATAGGCAAATGCTTATGCAAGGTCATTTTAACCGCTGGTAACACTATGCCTTTGTCACCTAAGACTTTAATAAAATGACGATAGCAGCGGGTAACGATATTGGTATCGTGATCCGCTGGTAATTTATGGGCAAACGCCCCTTTCACCACAAGACTAAATTCACTGGCCAATTCAAGGTCAACTTCGTCCCCAAGTACCGTACCATCTATCGGTTTTAACGCCGCACCTAATAAATCAAATCCGAGACTAACGTTACCCGTCGATGCTGGCGCAAAGGCACGCAGGACTTTCCCGCGCATCACCGCTTCATTTACGTTTTGCATGTCGTTTTGTTTGCTCATTACACGTCTTGCTTCCATGGCATGGTTCTCAGTACATCGGCAAAGACACCCGCAGCAGTAACCGCAGCACCTGCTCCATAGCCACGTATCACATAGGGGATTGGCTGATAATAATTACTGTGGATAGCCAAGGCATTCTCACCTTCTTTAATGACATACAAAGGATGATCTTCGCCCACGGCCTGAATAGACACCACACATTTCCCCTTGCTGATAGAGCCCACATAACGCAGTACTTTACCTTCTTCTTTCGCCGCATTGACCTTATCGGCGTACAGTGCATCAAGCTCAGGTAGCTTGCTCATAAACTCGTCAATACTACCGCTAGAGTCAAAGTGTGAGGGCAGTACCGGCTCAATCTGAATATCGTCTAACTCAAGCTTTAAGTCTGCTTCACGAGCCATGATGAGTAGTTTACGAGCCACATCGGTGCCACTTAGATCATCTCTAGGATCTGGTTCAGTAAAGCCATTTTTCTTAGCTATTTCAGTTGCTTGAGAAAGACTTAAACCTTCATCCAGTTTACCAAATACAAAGGAAAGCGAGCCCGACAAAATACCCTCGAAGCGCTGTAATTCATCGCCAGCATAAATCAGCTTTTGCAAGTTATCAATAACCGGCAAACCTGCACCGACCGTGGTTTCATACAAAAATTGGCGGTTAGTCGATTGTGCGGTTTCACGAAGCTGCTGATAATAAGCGTAAGAAGCTGTATTGGCTTTTTTATTCGGCGTGACCACATGGAAACCACTGTTCATCAGCTCAACATACAGCTCAGCAATAATAGAGCTGCTAGTACAATCAATCACCACCGGATTCACCAAACTGTTACGCATAACAAATGATTGCAGTTGCTCAACAGAAAGCGACTGCTCACTGTCGTTTAGCTGAGCGGACCAATCTTCACTTAAATCAATGCCACCAGCCTTTAATAATAATTTGCGACTATTTGCGATGCCGTAAATTTTCAAACTGATGCCGCGCTCAAGCAATATGGCTTGTTGACGGGATATTTGATCAAGTAGCTCCTTGCCCACTGTGCCACAACCGACCAAAAATGCGTCGATAGCGTGCAAATTTGAAAAGAAATTTTGATGAACGACTTTCACCGCCTTTTTCGCCTTACTGCTTTCGATCACTGTGGAGATTGAACGCTCAGAAGAACCCTGGGCAATTGCCACATTGTTCACCCGAGCCTGGGCTAAGGAGCTAAAGAACTTAGCGGCTAATCCTTGAGAATGGCGCATACCATCCCCCACTAAAGTCACAATCGCTAAGTCATGACGGACTTCAATTGGATCAAGCAGGTTATTCGCCAGCTCAAGAGCAAAGGAGTCTTCTAACAAATCTTGTGCCCGAGACGCATCTTTACTGTGAATACAAAAACTGATGCTGTATTCAGAAGAAGATTGCGTGATCAAGCTTATGGATATATTGGCATTCGACATGACCTCAAACACTCGGCTCGCCATACCAACCATACCTTTCATACCAGGGCCTGCCACGTTAAACATGGTCATGTCATCAAGGTGCGAAATACCTTTTACGCTTGTCCACTTAGTGCTCGCTTCATTACTGATAAGCGTACCCGGCGCAGCAGGGTTTAACGTATTACGGATTAAACAAGGAATATGATGCTGGGCAATCGGTCCAATCGTCTTAGGGTGCAATACTTTGGCACCGAAATAAGACAACTCCATAGCTTCTTGATAGGTCAACTTGTCGAGTAATACAGCACCATCAACCTGATTTGGATCTGCGTTATACACGCCGTCCACATCGGTCCATATTTCACAACATTCGGCATCAATACACGCGGCCAAAATAGCCGCTGAATAATCAGAGCCATTGCGGCCTAGGGTCACTTTTTCGCCTTCCGCATTCACGGCAACAAAGCCTGGCATAATCAACACCACGTCGCCGGAACTGTCTACCTCACTAAAGCGTGCTTTACTTACGGCCACATCAGCGATGCTATCAAGGTAATCCCCTTCAGCTAAAATTAATTCCGCTGGGTCGATGATTTGGTTTTTAGTCCCAAGCGTGGTCAATATTTGACTGAAAATATTTACGCTCAGGTATTCACCAATGCTTAAAATTTTAGCCACCACAGACTCAGGTGCACAGCGCAGTAAAGCAAACCCTTCAAGGTGCTGATTCAATTCATTCAATACATTTTGAATATATTTTGCCAAGGCAGCATCTTCAAACTCAGGCAATGTGACTTTTAAGTCATCCAAAATACCGAAAAGTACCATGTTCAGCTTAGCGAATAATTCGCCGTAATCTTTACCACTACTTGCTTCGTCGCATAACAGGGATAACGCGTTGGTTACGCCTTTAGGGGCTGATAACACAACGGCTGCGCCGCTAGTTGCATGGGTATCTAAACAAATATCTTTTACCCGTAAATAACGCTCTGCATCGGCTAATGACGAACCGCCAAACTTCAACACCTTCATTTATTCGCTCCTCTGATGACTATTCACACCACGTTCGTTGACGCAACGGAATAACCAATAATTAACTTTTTGCTGCGCTAAATAACAAAAAAGCCCGCTATATTTGCGGGCTTTATGTCTGTTTTATATGCACAAGCCAGCAATCACCTCAAAGAGGTAATAATCATAATCATGCCGGTGGTGCTTGTTATTATATTTGAATCTACGTTCATGGGCTCAATTTGCCGTATAGACGTCTATATGTCAACCATCTAGACGTCTTGTTTTGGGATTTATTATGCATTTTCAATCTGCTTGGTAATTCTCTTACCTTTTTACGCCACGGTGACATGCTGTATAGAACAAGTGGTTAGACCAATTCGCCGATGAAAAAATGCCAGTGTCACCTGTTTGCGGATGGCCGAAAAATGGCTTGAGTTGGTTTCCGCTATGGCATACTCATCATACTCTTTCTTTAAAAGTGATTAGCGCATGATAGAAAAACTAGTGACAGGTTATACATTTGAGCAAGAAAAAACATATACAGTCGCGCAATTACAAAAAATGGCCATTGATTGTGGGGATAGCAATTTTATTCATCATGACATGGTGCAAGCCAAGCAATCTCGATTTAACGAAATAATTGCGAGTGGCAGTGCAATATCAGCGATATTTTCGGCAATGATACCAGCACATATATCGGCAATGACCCCTATGTTAGGCTTGGAAATGTCGTTCAAATTTCCGTCACCTATCCGGCCAAATACACCGATAAAAATGAGTTGGGAAATATCAGATACGCGAACTAAAACAGACGCGACTGTTGTTGTAACCTTAAACGGAATCATATTAGATGCTAACAATCAGACATTGGTAACGGCAAAGGCGAAAATCATGTTACTGCCTTCGTTTTGATGACGACGAACGCAAGTCGGTGAAGCTAATCGGTTAAATTCCCTCAGTAGATATCATCCAGTAATAGCAAGTCCCACGCTTTTTTGTTATTGGTAGTCCATTGATTGTAAAAGCATAAGTAGGTTTTGGTGAACAACACACATTCTTCGGTGTTGAATAAAGTAGCGTATTTGATTCTGCATGGCTTTGATAAGAGCTACCGCTGGCATTCACGTATTACTCGTGACGGTCAGCGACGCTTCGAGCAAGCCCAATGGCAAGAAACGCAAAAGGCAGTAAAAGAGCGTATCGCTATCTACGAACGCACCCTGTCTGACGCCGTTGGCGAGATTTACCAGCAGGTGTTTCCACACCAAGAAAATAGCCAATTTTGGCTGGATCTAAAACACCGTTTTCAAAAATTGCTTAATGATCATCCACAATACGAACTTGCCGAAACTTTTTACAACTCGGTTATCGGGCGTATTTTTAAGCATCAGCAAATTAACGACGACATGATGTTTATTTTGCCTACTCGCTGTTATCTAACCGGATTACAACGTCATTTGGTGGTCCATAGTTTTGATACCTCAGGCACTGTGCGTCAAATGCTTGATGATATCTTTGCCCAGTATCACTTTGATATTGACTATCAAGATATGGAACGCGACCTTCGTCATTTAGATGCTGCCCTGCGTACCCGTTTAAATCGCGAACAGTTAGCCCATGTGCACACAGTTGAGATGTTAAAAGCGGTGTTTTATCGCAGTAAATCGGCTTATCTAATTGGTCGTATTTGCATGCCAGATGAAACCTTACCCTTCGTTATTCCACTTTCGGTAAGTGAGTCGACCGCAGACAAGCAGACACATAAAATCGTAGTGGAAGCACTGTTAACCGAGCGTCAAGATCTGAGCGTGATATTCAGCTTCGCACGGGCCTATTTTATGGCTGATACTCAGCACCCAGCAGAAGTAGTGGCCTTTTTACATGAGCTTTTACCCCACAAGAAAAAATTCGAGTTATACATAGCGCTAGGCTTATACAAACACGGTAAAACCGTATTCTATCGCAACTTTTTACAGCATTTAGAAGACTCACATGATCAGTTTGCTATCGCCCCAGGCATAAGGGGATTAGTCATGGCGGTATTTCACTTACCTTCATATGGCGTCGTTTTTAAGATCATAAAAGACGAATTTCCGGAAAGTAAAAAGATAACCCGTCAACATGTGAAAGACTGTTACCGGCTGGTTAAGATGACCGACCGAGTGGGCCGTATGGCCGACACCCATGAGTATATGAATTTCCGTTTGCCTCGGTCACGGGTGGCGCCAGAACTGATTGTAGAATTACTCGACACCTGTGCGAGCAGTATCGAACTGACCGAAGACGAAGTCATTATTCAACATTTATATATCGAGCGTAAAATGACGCCACTGAATATCTATTTAGAGCAACAAAACGATCCTAAACTCATCACCAGCGCTCTGAATGACTTAGGGCTATGCATTAAGCAAATCGCCGCCGCGCATATTTTTGCCGGAGATATGTTGCACAAAAATTTTGGGATCACCCGAGGTGGGCGGGTAATTTTTTATGATTACGATGAAATTTGTTACTTAACAGAGCGAGAATTTAGGCGCTTGCCAAAATCTGACGATCCTTATGCTCTCGACACCTTATCGGTTGGCCCGACAGATGTTTTTCCAGAGCAATTTGAACATTTTATTGTGGGCAAGAAACATTTGAAGCTGGAATTAAAAGCCCTGCACGGGGAAATAATGACGGCTGAATTCTGGCTAGAAATGCAGGCACAATCCCTAAAAGGCGACGTACCTGATTTTATCCCCTATGACCAGACCAAGCGCTTCGTTAACTAACCACCCCTAACCGAATACGAAGCGCCTAATGCAGCCTTTTGTTAAGGCTGCTTTGTGGCACCAGGTACATTATGCTCTGCGCCGGTTCCAGTAGTATTCGATACGGTATAATTTTGTGGATTGAGCACCCGTACTTCTCGCTGCGGGAACGGGATGGAAATATCATGCTCTCGCAAGGTTTCAAAGATCATCAACATTAAATCACCGCCCACTCGGTTTTTACCGTCATCAATGCCTTCCATCCAAAACTCCACAAACACGTTGACGCCAGAGTCACCGAAGCTATCAATTTCACAATCAGGACGTTCTTCAATGGGATACTCTTCACCGCTGAGCACCTGGGGATGCGTCCCTACTACGTCCTTAATGATATCGACCATGGCGCGAATATCAGTTTGATAAGCCACCGAAAAATCAACCCGATACCGCTGTTTAGGATTCTTGTGAGACCAGTTAACAAAGGTACTTGAAATGAACTTTTCATTGGGCACCATAATGTCTTTACCATCATAGGTTTCAAGAGTGGTATAACGCATTTTAAAGTGCCGAACGAAGCCCTTTTGTCCTTCTTCCATCTCGATGTAATCGCCTATCGTTACCGAACGATCAAGTAGAATGATAATTCCAGATATGAAGTTTGACGCGATGGACTGTAATCCAAATCCTAATCCTACACCGACTGCACCACCAAATACCGCCAGTGCCGTTAAATTGATACCCATGACGTTTAAGAGCAATAGTGCGATAACGCACACTAAGGCCACTTCAAAGAGTTTGGCAAATACTTCACGGGTGCGAATATCCAACGACTCTTGCTTACGGATAATGTCTTGCCCAACGTGATTAGACGCTCGCCCTATCCAGAACAGTAACGTACCGAAAATCAACACTCGAGCGAGTCCATAAGCGGAAATATCGATATTGCCTAAACTCACGCTAAGCCCTTGCAGTACTTCAATAATATGGCCTAACCAGCCCACCATATGCAAAAATAGCAGGGGCAACATCATCCATTTCAACAAACCAGCCAAAATAGGATGTGACACACAAGCATTGATGACCGAGTTAACAAACAGCAGCACGGCAATCGTTAGTGCTAAATCTAGGATCCAGTTAGCTGCAATTACGCTCAAACTAAATTCAGTCACTAGCTTAAGGAGCAAGATAGCGATGAGAGGAAATATCATTTTATCAATTCGATACGTAATGCGTCGCAAGGGGTGATCCTTAGCGTCAGGTGCATTTTCAACGAATTTAGAAGCGCGTCGTAACTTAGTCCCCAGCCAAAATGCTAACAGGTAAATGCAGACGATTAACGCTAGTTGTATATAAGTATCGGTCATGAATAAATGCTGTTGAGCGATATCAGCATAGTGCTGAAGCGTTTCACCTAGGGTTTGCGTTGTTGTTTTTATCACGTTAACGTTTTCCACTAACACTGCATCGGATGCGGTCTCGACCAGTTGATTGTTATTATATGTTTGCACGTTTTTTCTCTAACCTGATTAAGGGATCGCTAGCCAAATAAGCGCTAACGAGGCTAAGTAGCCAATAGCCCATAAAATACTACGCAAGGCATGCAGGTTAAACCAATATGCACACAAATAGCCGATACGCGCAGCAATAAACAAAATCGCACTATATTCTGCTAAGTGACCTGTTGACTGCGTGGCGATAACCGCTAACGCACCTGGTGCAAACAAGATCAGTGCTTCAAAACAATTAGCATGCGCTGCGGCGGCTCGAGCACCGAAGCCCGTTAAGTTTTTTAGTTGCTCTCTTGGATAACAATTGTCATAACCGCCAGGCTCTTTATTCATCGCAACGGCCAATGGTACTTTTGCCAAAATAGGCATCAAGGCTGCGATAAGCAGACATACTAGAATGATGGTCATAATGCATTAGCTCAAACATCTTTAGATAATGCGACTTTAGCACGCCTTTTAAAAATTACACTACAGATGTGTATCGCCAACACTTATAGCGTTTTTAGCTAACGGGACTAACGCTGCCTTATACATACCATTAGCGAAATGTTAGTGCTGAAGCTAGGTTTAATACGTTGATTTTTATAGAATAAGGCTTATTCTGAAGCCGCATTAAAATATCGTTACGTATTTCAAGGGCGTATATGGATAACGTATGGTTGGTTATTATTTTCACTCTACTCGCAGGCCTAGCGATGCCTGTGGGGGCGCTTGTCGCCCGTATTGAGCACTTTCAGTCTCAGTGGTTCGAAGACGAATTGCGCCACCTGATTATTGCATTCGGTGGCGGCGCACTTTTATCTGCCGTCGCCCTAGTATTGGTACCCGAAGGTATCGCCAACTTGTCTCTCGCCCCCAGCCTGCTTTTTTTCATTGGCGGCAGTGTATGTTTTATGGGTATTGATATTTTATTAATGAAAATCAATACCCCCGCCAGTCAATTAGCCGCAATGCTAGCGGATTTCATTCCCGAGTCTGTGGCCTTAGGCGCGGCATTTGCTACGGGAAAAAGTAACGCTTATTTACTTGCCTTGTTAATTTCTCTGCAAAATTTACCAGAAGGTTTCAACGCTTTTCGTGAAATGCGCTTGGGCAATAAATTCAGTGCGAATCGTCTGTTGCTGATTTTCTGCGCACTGGCCATATTTGGCCCTGTTGCGGGTTTAAGTGGCTATTTTTGGTTAGCCAACTATCCACATTATGTTTCAGCAATTATGCTTTTTGCATCTGGCGGAATTTTATATTCTATTTTTCAGGATATTGCTCCTCAGGCTAAGCTTGATAAGCATTGGTTCCCGCCGATGGGCGGTGTATTTGGCTTCTCACTGGGCCTGATTGGCTTTATGTTGACACAACATTAATCACGAAAATTTCAAGGTATAGGAGTAGCAAGTTATTCATCCTTCAAGTATCGAAAAACGTATTGATATGGATTTACTAAGGCGTTCGCTGGCCGGTATTTTTGTGTATGCATTTTTGTTACCGGTGATTTTTTGGCCGATTAACTTTCATAAAATTCAACCTAACTTGACCTATTTATTTGCTGGAGGAATGTTCTTCATTAGTACACTACGCCTCCTGCATTACTATTACTCGGCGTCACTTTACACGTTATCATCGCGTTTATGGTTTGCCCTATTTGCCTTATTATCGCTTTCACAAGCGGCAATTCTGGGCTTCGTTTTTACCCTAGCCATTTTTGATGAACGGTTTTATCCCATCATTCATGTTTCCATGCTCGCCCTTGCAGGTATTGCCAGCAGTGCGCTGTTTGCTTTAAGCCCGAGGATCCGCTTCGGTATTACTAATTTAGCCATTCTCATGCTACCGGCTATGATCACGGGATTTCTCACTGAGGGATACATTCCATTCGCCACTATGATGTTGGTGTTTACCTTTTATATTTCTGGGATAGGAATACGAGCCAATAAAGAATATTTACGTTCATTTCAGATTGAAATTGAACTCGAAGCTCAGCGCAAAGAATTAGAGACACTCAGTCAAACGGACGCTCTTACCAGCATCTATAACCGTGGTTATTTCAATCAATATTTTGAAAGCCAATGGCAATATGCTATTCGCCATAACGTCGAGGTCGCATTGCTGATTATAGATGTGGACCATTTTAAATCCATCAACGACACCCATGGCCATCTAGCGGGAGACGCCTGCTTGGTAAACATTGCCTATGTCGTTAATAAAGCCATTAATCGTAGTACGGATATAGCCGCCCGTTATGGTGGTGAGGAATTCGTGGTACTGTTATCTGGCTGCAACAAAGAGCAAAGTCAGGTCATTGCCAGAGATATCATGCACGCCATTGATAACCACAAATTTGTTTATCGAAATAATATCTTACCCATTACAGTGAGCATAGGTATTGCCACCTCGATACCCGAGCCGCGGCAAAAATCAAACAGCTTAATCGAACAGGCCGATCACGCTTTATATCAAGCCAAGGCACAAGGGCGTAATCGCACTGTGTTATTCAGCCCTGAAAAATAACGCTAAACTGACTCATTTTAGGTGACCCTATTTGTGCCAGACATCGTAAATTCTTCCTATCCGAGTTTAAATTTCAACTTGCCCTCAGCCGAGCAAAAGATCACACCTGCCTGGCAAAATGCTGAACGAACTAATTTGTGGGTTAAACGAGATGATTGTATCCACCCTATCGTATCAGGTAATAAGTGGCGTAAATTACGCTATGCAATTCAATATATTGTCGAAAATAAAATTCAACATATCGTCAGCTTTGGAGGTGGATATTCCAACCACTTACATGCCCTTGGTTATGCGTGTAAGATTTTAGATATAAAATTAACAGCGATAGTACGTGGTCACTATCAGCTTGATAAATTAACGCCCATGTTACAAGACTTAGTCGATTGGCAAGTTGATCTTCAATTTGTTGATCGTAAGACCTATCAGCTTCGTGACCAAACGGATTACCTTAGTTCACTATCGCTGCGCTATTCACAGGCGTTCATTATTCCCGAAGGCGGTTCGTCTCATTTTGCCCTTGGCGGTGTTGCCGACATCATTCACGAACTCACCCAAGATTACGATTACATTTTAGCTCCCGTGGGCAGCGGTGGCACATTAGCCGGCTTGATCCACGGCACAGCTATGCAACCTGTGGATCATCAAGCCCAAATATTGGGTATTGGCGTATTAAAAGGGCAAGGCTATTTAGAGGAACTCGTCACGAATCTGCTCGCTTCAGCACATCAATCTATTGCCCAACTTCCCAAGTGGAGTATTGATCATCACTTCCATTTCAACGGCTATGCGAAAGCCACTGATCAACTGCATGCGTTCTGTCAAGATGTGCAGCAAGACGTGTCTATCCCCATAGAGCCGGTCTATAGCGGCAAACTATTCTGGGCCGCGAAAGAATTAATTGCCCAACAAGCATTCCCTAACGGCAGCAAAATTTTGTTACTGCATACAGGCGGCTTACAAGGCCTGCGAAACACATAATATCGCACGGTAATGTCTGTGCTTTTACAGCGTCCAAATTTAGTCTTTTAAGGTTCACATGCAGTGAATACATTTGCCAATGGTGATGCTATATTCCCGCCCATCATTGGATTACTTATCACATTGGGCAAATATGCTGTTTAACACTCGTATCTCGTTGTTATTATGTTTGGCTATTATAATAGGCGGCTGCGCCACACGTTCCCTCGACCCTAGTACAGATACTGTCGATTCTGAACGGGCTGAATCAACCAGCGTCACAGTACAAAAAAAGTTAGATCCCACGGCTGCGCCAAGCACGTCGAGTCAGGTAAAAAACACATTAGGTACCAGCGCTAATCTTAGATTGAAGACAGCAAGATTTGCCCATGCATCAGCGAGTGACGGCAAGCGTCTTTATGTGTTTTCCGGATACGGAAAACAAGGCTATTTAACCGATGTGGAGATCATTGACCCACAAACCGCTGAAGTAACTGTGCTGGCAAATAAAGTATTGCCCAGAGGCTACTTCTCTGCGGTATATGATCAGCAACATTCTATTTACCTTATTGGTGGGGTTAGCCATCAAACAGACGATGTCAGGGAAGAACAACGTATTGAAGTATTCGATATACCCAGCCAAAAAGTAACCGTTATTGGCACGATCCCCGAACCTCTTAGGGACAACAAAGCCGTTTATCTTGACGGTTATATTTATTTAGTCGGTGGTGCATCATATAACGCGTCAACCGGTTATAAATTAATTTCCAGTGCGTCCTTATGGCGTTTCGATATCAAGCATCGCACTTGGCAACAGCTGGCTAATATGCCCAGCGCAAAATCCACCGCTTTGGTGGCAGGCAAGCAAGGTCTATTTGCCATTGGGGGTGAACAAAACCTTGAAAGCCTGACAAACGTTGAGCGCTACGATGTTGCGAGCAATACCTGGCACCGCATGACGAGTTTGCCCCACCCCGTCAGTGCCCACAGTGCTGTGATGTTAAATGACACGCTATGGGTTTTTGCTAACGAAGTCGCGGCCCAGAATTGCTATTACATGACGTTAAATAGCAATACCTGGAAGATAGCTAAATTCGATTACCAAAGCGCACTTTACACCAGCGCAAACGTACTCGGTGACACCTTATACGTAATCGGTGGAAACGCAGGAAAAGGTAAATCCTTCATGGCTCAAATACAGGCATTTCAGCATTGAACTGGTTAAGCTGGCTGCAAGGATTTGCCGGTGCATCAGCGATAGAATGGATCGCCACTATTGCCGGTTTTTTGTGTGTATTTCTATTGATCAGGCGCAGCCGCTGGAGCTTTTTCTTCGGACTTATTCAGGTCAGCATTTATAGTTGGATATTTTTCGATGTGAAACTTTATTCAGATATGGGCCTACATCTTATCTATATCGGCTTTCAACTATACGGCTGGTACATGTGGACCCGTAACCAAAACCAACAAGGGCAAATATCTCCCGTATCCGCCAATGCCGCAGAATATGCTGGTTACGGAGCCTTAATCGTTGTCGCCACAAGTCTATTGGGCAGCCTGATGTCGAGTCAAACCGATGCCAGCTTTCCCTATGCGGATGCCTTTACGACCTGCGCGAGTTTGGTCGCTCAATGGTTGCTCACCCACAGAAAACTGTTTAATTGGAGCGTCTGGATCATTGTGGATATTGTGGCTATCAGTATTTACTGGCAAAAAGGGTTATATCCTACCTCCGCGTTGTACTGCTGTTTTTTAATAATGGCAATAATCGGCCAATACACTTGGATAAAAGAATTCCGTCGCCATACTAATAGCCAAGTATCATTAGACTCAAATGATGTGTCTGGTTAGTGCAGGATGTCATCCCAAACCGCGACTGGAAATAACCAGCAGAGCAGTAACATGATTCAAAAAATAGTTTTTTTAGGTGCCCCTTCCACAGGCAAGTCGACACTTAGCGAAGTCCTTGCCAGGCGCCTAAATACCCTGTCAGTTGCTGAATATGGCCGTGAATACTGGATTGAGCACCAGGTGGACCGTCGCCTTAGCCCAGAACAGTTGCTGCATATCGCTCAAATTCAAAACCAATGGGAAGATGTAGCGGAAACAAACGCTAATCGTTATTTATTCTGTGATACCAACGCTTTTACAACTTGGCATTTCGCCTGTCACTATCACACCACGCCTTTACCCGAACTGAGCAAACTGGCCCATGCCAGCTGGCAACGCTATGATTTGGTGGTACTGTGCGACAATGATATTCCCTATGATGATACATGGGAGCGCTCAGGCGACGCTAATCGCAGTGAATTTCAACAGTTTCTGAATCAATATTTACTAGCCCACGGAATCAGCTTCATAAAAGTAAGTGGCACCATTGAGTCTCGTGAGGCCCAAGTGCTATCTGCACTGACATCACTTAACACTGAACCACAGCAAGCAGCTGCCGCAAGCTGTTAAAATAATGTAAACGATTGAATTAGTTCACTTATTTGGTGCTTCTTGCACTGATTTATACCATTGGAATATTTTCTTTAACCACTTCTCCCAGCACAAAAAACATAACCTATTGAAATATATAGCTTTTAAAAGTTGGCCTATGAGTTGCAAGGACTTAAGTGTGTTAGGTGTCCAGATCACCCAGCACGGGGAACAAAAATAACTATAATAAAAAAAGCAGTACTGAGCGATATAAAGCTCTTCAAACGAAAGCGTCTTATTCTTGTCCGGGTAAGGCGCTTTTTTGATCCTCGCAATGCGGCAACCGCTTTGGTTCTAGTGACTATGCCCAAAGTGTGATGTGGCAAAACGCCTAGATTGCACTGACTCTGTCCCTTCTGCTTGAAGTCGCTTATTTTCCCAAATACGTTCATGGATCATGTAAGCAACCGTATTAACCGCTGGCTCAACCACGGCAATCAAGCCCCCCACAATAAAGCTGCCCGTTAATAGGTATGCAACGCTGAATGCGACGGTAAAATGGGTGATAGCGAAGGTAATGGTTTTCATAGATATTCCGGTTTAATGAGGCTGATGAACAGATAATATTCTGCGTTCGCCAATCGAGCCAATGAAACAAATCAATCGCATCAATCTACAAATAAGATTAATTCTCATTTAATTATTTCCGCCTGCTTTGTATGGGAATATATCCCATCAACTTGAGTTTTTTCGTCGCCGTTTGTTTACATCCGATAATTAGGTGATAGCATTCGCGTTTTATTGAATCTTGTTACTTATAAGGGTCTCCCTATGTCTCGTGTTCTGATTATTGGCGCTGGCGGCGTGGCTGCTGTCACCATCAAAAAATGTGCTCGTTTACCTGAGCTGTTTGACGAAATTTATCTTGCTAGCCGCACGGTTTCCAAATGTGAGGCCTTGCAACAAGAAGTCGGCATCGACCGTGTGAAAGGTGTATTTACAGTAGACGCAGATCACGCTAGTGAAGTCGTTAAGGTAATTAATCAAGTCAAACCTGACTTAGTTATTAATCTGGCCTTGCCCTACCAAGATTTAGCCATCATGGACGCCTGTTTAGAGACGGGTGTGCACTATTTAGATACGGCCAACTATGAGCCAAAAGATGTGGCAAAATTCGAGTATTCGTGGCAGTGGGCCTATCAAGAAAAATTTGAAAAAGCAGGCTTAATGGCCTTGTTAGGCAGTGGATTTGATCCCGGCGTAACCAATGTGTATACAGCCTATGCCGCCAAGCACTATTTTGATGAAATTCATTATCTGGATATCGTTGATTGTAACGGTGGCGACCATGGCCAAGCTTTTGCGACTAACTTCAACCCTGAAATTAACATTCGAGAAATCACTCAGCGCGGACGCTTCTTTGAAAATGGCGAATGGAAAGAAACCGATCCATTGAGCGTACGTGAAGACTTAGACTACAAAAACATTGGTGTGCGCGCATCTTACTTGATGTTTCACGAAGAACTTGAGTCGATCGTTAAGCACTTCCCTACTTTAAAACGTGCACGCTTCTGGATGACTTTCGGCGATGCTTACTTGACGCACCTTAAGGTGCTTGAAGGCATTGGCATGACCAGTATCGAACCAATCGATTTCCAAGGTCAACAAATTGTGCCCCTAGAGTTCTTAAAAGCTGTGCTGCCTAACCCAGGCTCATTGGCTGACGGGTACACAGGCATGACCTGTATTGGTACTTACATCACAGGCTTAAAAGACGGCAAAGAAAAAACTATCTTTATCTACAACAACTGCGAACACGCGGCCTGCTTTGCTGAAGTTGGTGCCCAAGCGGTGTCTTACACCACTGGTGTTCCGGCGATGATAGGTGCTTCATTGATGTTAAGCGGTAAATGGAAGAAACCAGGTGTTTGGAACATGGAACAATTTGATCCTGACCCTTTCATGGATATGTTGAATCAACATGGTCTGCCTTGGCATGTGATTGAATGCGACGCGAGTCCGTTTAGCAAGTAAACCGACCATAATACACGGGCCAATGATTTGGCCCTTTACTTATTCAGCGGAGTACCCCGTGACTGATCCAATGTTAAATCCTGCTATTCCCTCTCCTTGTTATGTATGCGAAGAAGCCAAACTCGAAGCAAATTTGCAGCTCATGCAGCGCGTTCAAGAACAAAGTGGCGTAGAGATTATTTTGGCATTAAAAGGCTTTTCCATGTGGTCTACTTTTGACTTGGTCAAGCAATATTTGCAAGGTTCCACTGCCAGTGCCGTGTGGGAAGCACGCCTAGGCAAAGAAGAAATTGGCAAACAGGTACACGCTTTTTCCCCGGCCTATAAACCCGAGGATATTGATCAGTTAGTGGAATTAGTTGACCATATTTCATTTAACAGCCTTGGCCAATGGCAGCGCTATAAACAACAGATTTTACGCTCGAGTGTGTCACCTGGCCTACGCTTAAATGCCGAACACCGTGAAGCTGAAACGGAGTTGTACGACCCAAGCGCGCCAGGGTCGCGATTCGGCATTCTGGCTAAAGACTTAGTCGACGCTGATCTGAGTGGAATCGAAGGATTTCACATTCATAATTTGTGTGAATGTGATTCTTATGCCACCGAACGCACCATATTGGCAGTTGAAAAAAAGTTCGGCCAATATTTCTCACAGATTAAGTGGATCAACTTTGGTGGTGGTCACCTGATGACAAAAGAAGGATATGATCTAGATCACCTTATCGCTACGTTAAAGGCATTCAAAGCCCGTCACCCTCATTTAAACGTCATTCTCGAACCGGGGTCAGCAGTCGCTTGGCAAACCGGTCCGCTTGTGTGTGAGGTCATCGACATTGTTGAGAACCGCGATAAAATTGCGATTGTCGATATGTCAGCGACCGCCCACATGCCAGATGTGCTCGAAATGCCCTACCGTCCAGAAGTCCGCGGGGCAGGTAAAGCAGGTGAACTAGCCTACACTTATCGGTTTGGTGGAAACTCCTGCTTAACCGGTGATGCCATTGATCTATATAGCTTTGATCATGAATTACACATTGGCGAGCGGATTATTTTCGAAGATATGATCCACTACACTATGGTCAAAACGACCTTTTTTAATGGCGTAGAGCATCCATCAATCGGTATTTTACGTAAAAATGGTGAGTTCGAATTAGTACGTAAATTCGAATACGAAGACTTTAAGAACAAGCTATCTTAATACTAATCTCGCTAACAAAGGCGTAACCAAGTTTTGAAGTTACGCCTTTTTTGTGCTTGTTATATACGCCAAAGTGCGGGCCAAGTTATGATAATTAGTGGCTTGCTTTATCACCCCAAATCTCTTCTAAGCGCTGATCACGCCCGCAGTTCCAGCGATATAACTTGTAGCGTACTGGGCTTTTTTTATAAAAGTCTTGATGAGCAATTTCATTGCCTTTAATGGGATAAAAACGTTTTGCAGCTAAAATAGGGGTAACAACAGATTGCCTTGGAAATTGCGCCTGAACGTCTTTTTTAGATTGCTCGGCAACCTTCCGTTCATGCTCCTTAGCCACAAAAATGGCGCTCAAATAACTTTGCCCTTTATCGCAAAACTGGCCTCGATCATCAAAGGGATCAGTGTTAACCCAGAAATGCTCTAGGATCTGCTTATAGGTTACCTTGTCAGGGTTGTAGGTTATTTTAACCGCTTCGTAGTGCCCTTGATGATTTCCGTTATAGGTGGGGTTGCGCACTGTACCGCCGGTAAAACCAGACACCACATCACTTACCCCCTCCAGCTTTTCAAAATCAGATTCCATACACCAAAAGCAGCCACCAGCTAGTACGGCTTCATCCGCTGATACATAAGGGGTGGCAAAGACGACGCTGGCCAATAATGCGAATACAACAGATTTCATAAACATCCTTTCAAACTAAAACGTAAAGCCTATACATTAGGCGTTGTTTAATAGAAGAACGGTAAAGTGGCTTTAGGCTTTCATTCATCTCCCGTACTCTGAATTGGCATTAATGCGCACCTCCGGTGTCTTCATTGCGCGCTTTGCGGATAAAGAACATCAACGGCAACGCGCAAGCGTACATAGCCCCGATCCAAAGAAATAGATCATTAAAAGCTAAAACTTGTGCTTGCATCATGACTCTGTCAGCAATTTGTTTAATGGCAGCGGCAGCCGGATCACTTGCCGCACCAGCAACGGCTAACTGGGCTTTTGTCAGCTCTTCAAGCACCACAGCACGACTAGTATCAATAGCAGGTATCAGCTGTGCCCAATGATAATCTACCCGTATATCACGAATAGTATCCATAAAGGCTAATCCCACCGCCCCGCCTAAGTTACGCAACACGTTAAACAAACCCGCGGCATTACTAATTTCACTGTTCGGTAAGGTACCCATGGCGATACGAGAGGCGGTCAGTAAGCACATGAGTAACCCGACACCACGGACCATCTGTGGCCACATAAATTGATTAAAGTCAGCTTGGTCGGTTAAATTTGCGTTCATCATAGAGCCTACCCCCACCATGACTAATCCCACGGCCAACATATAACGCGCATCAACCTTATCTGACAAACGCCCAATTATCGGTGCGCTGAAGAACATAGATGCACCGGTCACAAACATTAGCTGACCAATTTGAAAACTATTAAAGCCCCGCACTGTGCCTAGGAAAAGCGGCATCAAATACACCATTCCATACAGGGCAATACCAATAATGAACCCTAGAGATGCGCCCAAGGCAAAATTACGATCGCGAAAGACCCGTAAATCAACAATGGGCAAAGTGACACGAAAAGCACGCCAGAAAAATCCAAGCGCCCCAAAGGCACATACCGTACTGAGTAGTAGAATTAGAGTACTGTCGAACCACTCGTCTCCCGGGCCTTCTTCGAGTATGTATTCCAGTGGACCCAAAAATAGCGCGAGATAGAGTAACCCTAAAAAGTCGATTTTCTTGAAAAGGGAGAAATCCGGTTTATCAATACGTAAATAAAACCACACTCCGGCACTGGCTAATATGCCTGGCACCACATTCATTAAAAACAACCAGTGCCAGCTCGCATGCTGCGTAATGTAGCCGCCCAGTGTTGGCCCTATAGAAGGTGCCGTAGTGGCAATCATACCAATCACAGCTTGCACGGCCCCCATGACCCTAAGCGGAAATAACTTAAAGCTGATGGCATAGGCAATGGGGATCATGGCGCCCCCTACAAACCCCTGGATAGCACGCATGATAATAAGTTGATCAATCGTTTGCGCTAATGCACAGCCCACGCTCGCAACAGTAAAGGCGATACATGAGATAACAAAGGTTAGATGTGTTGATAACCAACGGGTTAACATCCCAGAAAGTGGGATCATAATGATTTCGGCGATAAGGTAAGCCGTTTGTACCCAGGATATTTCATCTGGTGTGGCTGAGACACCAGCTTGAATTTCGTTTAATGAGCTGGCGACAATTTGAATATCAAGGATCGCCATGAACATGCCTAGCATAACCGCTACAAAACCGATCCGCTGTCGTACCGATGGCATCTCGGTTACTTTTTCATCACTCATCTCAAGCGCCCTGTTTAGCTTACGGCTTACTGCATATCACGCTGGGAAGTTAACACCCGATCATTTGCCAGATAGGCGCTTTGCTGGTTGAACCCTTGAGTATCCACATGGGGCACAACAGATAAGCCAGGCCGCAGCAAATGCATATATTCACTTGGCCCAGTGACTTGAATACGTACCGGCACGCGCTGCACTATTTTGTTGAAGTTTCCGGTGGCGTTGTCTTTCGGTAATAAACTAAATTCAGAGCCGGTAGCAGGGGAAATTGATGCCACAACACCGGTGAATTCCACGTCATCTTGAGCATCAACCGTGAGCTTAACCGGTTGACCGATTGTCATATGGCCAATTTGTGTCTCTTTATAATTTGCCACTACGTACACTTCCGGCAAAGGCACTAAATATAACAGTGTCATTGTTGGCTGCACTAACCCACCACTGCGCGCGCCTAAGTTACCCACAATGCCATCGCTAGGAGCCAAAATATCGGTTTTTGCCAATTGACTCTGGGCATAGGCTATTTGCGATTCAGCCGCATTAATGTTGGCCTCAGCACTCTGCTTTTGCGCTTCTAACACAGCAAACATTTGTTGACTCGCCGCAAAGGCCGCTTGAGTTTGTGCTAATTCAGCTTTTGCAACAGCTACATCGGCTTCAGTATTTTGCAATTGCTGTTTGGAATCAAACGACTGCTTATCCAAAATTTGAAAACGTTCCAAATTTAGCTGACCGCGTTTCACTTGCGCTTTTGCAGCATCAATATTTGCTATCGCTTCATCGATTTTTTTGTGTTGTAGGTTAATTTGCTGCTCGGCATTCACAAGTGCAGCTTGGGCAACCGCTCGCTCAGCTTCGGCCTGGGCTAATTTAGCCAGATAATCGCTGGCGTTAATGCGCACCAGTAATTGGCCTTTATGTACGTGCTGATTTTCTTGAACGGCAAGGGTTTCAATTCGCCCAGTTATTTCCGCACGAATTGAAATACTGTCAGATTTGATATAAGCATTGTCTGTTTCTTCAATAAAACGTCCATGCTCGAACCACTCAATACCTTTAGTAATACCCCAACCCACTAGTACCACTAACACAATTAGAAAAAACCCTTTTTTTAACCACATGAGCGCGCCCGAATTTGAATGCTTTGACCACTAAGTGTAATGTATATTACACTACACTTTAAAACGATCAATCGATAACAAAGCGAAAAACGCAAATATTTGTTATTGTTATTTTGTCTCACTTACTCAGCCAATTCATGCCAATAAAGACACAACGAGAATCAAACGACATAACGCAATATGCGCCCCGTGAACGTGGCTTAATACGTCGTGATAAAATTATTCAAGCCGCGACAACAGTTTTTGTTAAATCGGGTTATGAAGCGGCCAGTTTACAGGAGATCGTCTCGATCGCGGGGGGGTCACTGGCAACCCTGTATCGTTTATTTGGTAATAAAGAAGGCTTGTTTTATGCTGTTATCGAACGCAAAAGTGATCAGTTATTAAGTGAAATCGATTATGGCCATTTGCAAAACAAACCTCCAGAAAGTGCCTTATTAGAAATAGGCCTGCGCTTTTTTAGTATGGTTATTTCACCTGAGGTCGGAGCCATTCATCGTCTGCTAATAGGTGAAGCAGTGCGTACGCCTCGATTGCGTGAGATTTTCTTGACCTTGGCCACAGAGCGGGCGATCCGCAACCTTGCCGATTACCTTCAGGGCCAAGTAGACAAGCAGCAATTAGATATTCAAAATTGCTACATTGCAGCCAGCCACTTTATGGGCGCACTCAAAGGCAATTATCATATCCGTTGTATGTTAGGTGAAGTCGTCAATCTTAGTCTTGCACAGCAAGAAGAATTTGTCGCCACAGCGGTCGCCATGTTTATCAACGGTTACGCTCCTTCTTAATACGCTCAATGGGCGCCAGCATTTATTTTATTCTCTTAAGCATAGTCAGTAAGAATTGCACTGACCTGGGTAAGTCCTTCGTCATTACGTCTGAACGATTATGTAAAATACCCTAAAGCCAACGTTGGAAGTACCATGTGGCCGAGGTTCCCCACGATTGTATAAAAACGGCAAAGCACTTGCATCTAATCGAATACATTCATGTTGCTAGTGTTCAACTGGCAACCTAGGTTGAGGAAAATTCCATGAGTATTGTGAAATCAGGTAGTGCGACATACAAGCCCCTCGGTAAATCGGGTAAAGGCAGCATTTCAACGCAAACAGGAGCCTTATCTAATCACCCATACGGTTTTAACACCCGTTTTGAAGATGGTAAAGGGACCAATCCAGAGGAGCTCATAGGTGCAGCCCACGCCAGTTGTTTTACCATGGCATTGTCATTTGCTTTAGCAGATGCCGGTTATGACGACGGTGAACTTAGCACTACGGCAAAAATCAGTTTAGATAAAACCGATGGTGGCTTTGAAATAAGCCAATCAGCATTAAATTTAACCGCTAAAGTCGCGGGAATATCCCAAGATGAGTTTGCAAAAATAGCCCAAGGTGCCAAAGAAAACTGCCCTGTATCCAAGCTACTAAATGTCCCCATTACTTTAAATTTCGAACTAAGCAAAAGCTAGTATATGTACACAGCAAAGCAGGTCTGTAAGGGCCTGCTTTGTGTATATAAAAGACATTTTCTTATAGCTCAGTCAAAGCGTGCAAATCTTCCCCTAAGCTTGTTTTTGGCCTTTCTATCACACGACCTACCTCTTTTTCACCGTCTAGCAACACAAAGGTAGGGGTATACTTAAGTGCGTATTTGCTGGCCAATCCTTGAGGATCCATTTTATTGGTATCCACAGCCACTAAAGTCAACTTAGGCACATCCAACCCACTAAGATCAAAGGTCTTCAATAGACGAGGGACTTCTCGCTGACTGTCGTGGCACCAAGTACCGAACAAGACCACTAGGGTGTCATCTTTTAATTCACCAACAGCGGATAGCTCAGCTTGGCTTGGTTGGTAACGATTATATTCAGCTTGAAATACAGGATACTGGGCGAACAATTGTTCAGCGCTTATTTTCCCCAATAAATCTGGCTCATTAGGCACAGATTGGCTGCACCCAACCACAATCAAGCTCATTAGCCACAATATCCCCAAAGTTTTCACTTGCTTCAACACGTTATCACTCCATATTTGTTTATCTGACATTCAATAATGTCACCATTTAAAAAGCAAGTTTAATTGTAACCCGCCAGCTAATTAACGAGTATTTTTACTCCCGCCCTTAATTTAGTTTACGAGGATAAATCAAAGGTAAATAAAATCAGTGACTTGGCCTTTTTTTTTGCGCTAGAATTATAATGCTTTGTCAGCAACTTTTAACCCGCAAAGGATACAGACTATGACGACACCGAGCGATAACGCATTTACTCAGTCGGTCAATGCGTTGGTGGCTAAAATAAATGCTGCAACTCAAACAAAAAGTTCCTTATTTGAGCAAGCTGAAATCTATTTTCAAGGAGCACAAAACCAGCAGCGCGTCATTCAGCAATTGACAAGGGTTGTGAAAGAAAAGCATAAAGATCTCGATAGTGCCAAAAATGATATCCAGAAAAATCATTTGCGTGAGCTTCACAACAACGCCAAAAAAGAACTAAAAGATGAAACCGTAAAACAGGCACGTCAGCGTTATGCTCGTCTTAAATATTTGAATCAAATCTGTACTGATATCATTCAATTATGTGAAGGCCGTGACTGGCAGGAAACCCAGCAAAAAAGTGCAAAAGTATTAACCACACTCTTACTACTGTGCCCCCATGAAGGTAATAATGTAGCACCGGCGCATCAGCGCTGTAAGCCCTTGTATAAGGCTGTGCTCAGTTTACGTTTACTTGATCAGTTATTAACCAGTGAGGACGTAGAAAACCAATATATTGTCAGTCGCTTTCATAGTTCATCACGTTTCTCAGCGCCGTCAAATAAATCTGCAGTACTTAATTTATTTCAAAGAGATGTGGCACGTCCCCTAGTAAGTGCTGCCTTGTTACAAGATATAGGTATGCAACATCCTGAGATACAGCGCTTGTTAAAAGGCTCTGACGGCTCGTTTAATCCTTTCCGAGTGCTAGAAAAAGACGTACGGATACCACTTTTGATCATGAATCACGAGCAAACAATGGACTACGTTTCCCTTGGCTTAGGTACGGAAGAATATGACGTAGAAAATGACGACTCTCCAGAATATGTGCAGCGCAAAGCGCATTTTGACAAAAATGAAAATAATCGTTATCGCTTAACACAGAGCATGTTAAATGACGCAATAAAACCAAAAGAAGCATTAGGCAGTACACTCAAGGCCGTGCAAATTTATACCTCAATCGTGCTATCCACTAAACCCAAATTTAATGTCGCCGATTTACCCAAAGCCAGCAAAGTTGTCCTGCACTCAGCTCAAAAAGGTGCCCTGACTTTATCCAGTGCAAACGGCTTACTGAAAATTGTTGGTCATTTCCCTATGGGATACGGTGTGGTATTTGGCCCCGCGGATGCACAAAGCATGGTGCCAACGAACTATGCTTACGCTGTGGTGAATACGTTAAACCCTAAACACGCAAATGAGCCACACTGCCGTATCATTACCACGTTAGACACACACCACCGCACTGGCAAACAGTTCACTTTACCCCAACAACAAAATTTATATTTTGAACCGGTTTATCAGCTCTTTTCAAAGACACCAGCTGCCACACTCAAGGCGGTCGCTGAAAAAATTGCTACAACCCTCGATCAACCCAAAAATCAAGAAACGCTCCCCACATACTGGACAGTTCAGGGATATTTTCACTTTAAAAAGCAGCAAAATCTTTGGCCCCAGTAAGGGGGATGAAAATCGGCAAAAGAATAATATATAACTAAAATACATACCGAATAGTACAAAAATTATTTCTCGTCGCTTGTTTATTGCTATTCTGCCCCCACTTACCCAGCTGGTTTTCGCCGGACATCAGTTTATTCGACATTAAGTAAAAAAATGAGATTTTTTTACTGTTTAATCTGTCTTTGCTTCATGAACGTAGAAAGCGAGCATAAGAATACACTGGGCTGCATTTAACGACCCATAAACAAGGGTCTACGAGCGATTCTAAGAGTAATGCACTCATATCAGCCATACTGAACATAAACCAACACTATATAAAAATTAAGCGTGTGTTGCTCACGCCAAACAAGGATTTAATGTAATGCGCTTACTCAAGCCCTATTTATTGACCACAATACTGTTAACTTTCGTTACCGCTTGCTCAAAGCAACCTGAACAACAAGCATCTACCCCGCAAGCTTTACCCGTTGAAGTAGGCAATCCAATCCAATCTGTCATCACCCAGTGGGATGAATACACGGGACGTTTCGACGCCACCCAACAAGTGGATATTCGCGCCCGTGTCAGTGGGTATTTAGATAAAGTGAATTTCAAAGACGGGCAGATGGTCAAAAAGGGCGATGTGCTATTTGTTATTGACCAGCGTCCATTTACTATCGCCTTACAAAGTGCCGAGTCTCGACTTGCATTAGCCAAAAAAGAGCTAACACGCGGTAAAGATTTACGTAAGAAAAACTCTCTTTCTCAAGAAGAAGTAGACCGTCGCCAAAATGAACACGATATGGCGCTAGCAAATGTTAATACGGCTAAACTTGACTTAGAATTTACTGAAGTGAAATCCCCTATTGATGGCGTTGTCTCTCGCGATTTAATCAACGAAGGTAACCTTATTAATGGCACAGCAACCAATGCCACTTTGCTAACCAATGTGGTTTCCATTGATCCAATTCACTTTTACTTTGATGCTGGTGAACGGGATTTATTACGTTACATACGTTTAAGCCAATCGAATAAACGTGAAAGCTCACGCAGTGCATCCAATCCAGTGAAAATTCGTCTGCAAGACGAAAGCGACTTTACCCACACAGGCGTAATGGACTTCGTTGATAATCAAATTGATCAGAACACAGGCACCATAGTTGGCCGAGCAATCTTAGATAACCCAGGTGGTTTTATTTTGCCTGGTTTGTTTGGGCGCATTCGTTTGTTATCAGAACTGAACGTTGAGAAAATACTGATCCCCGACGCCATTATTGGTACAGACCAGTCGCGTAAATTTGTTTTTGTTGTCAATGATGAAGGCAAGGTAGACCGTAAGTTTGTCACCTTGGGCAAATTACACACGAATGAATTGCGGGTAATTGAATCCGGTTTAGACACAGGTGATCGTATGATCCTGAATAATCTAATGCGCGCTAGACCTGGCACGCCGGTTGAGGCCAAAGAAGTCGACCTTTCCAGCCAATACACGCTGTAAGGGGATAAGAATATGAACGTATCGCATTTCTTTATCGATCGACCGAAGTTCGCTTCGGTTCTCGCTATAATCGTACTCATCATAGGTAGCTTGGCGTATTTCAGCTTGCCTGTTGAGCAATATCCGCAAATTGCCCCGCCGACCATTCAAGTGGCCGCGTCGTACCCAGGTGCCAGCGCAGAGGTAGCGGCTAAGACGGTTGCGACCCCACTAGAGCAGCAAATCAACGGTGTGGAAAACATGTTGTACATGTCGTCACAATCAACCGCTGATGGACGTGTCACTATTACCGTTACCTTTAAACTCGGCACTGACTTGGACAATGCACAAGTACAGGTACAAAACCGAGTCGCCATAGCCGAACCTAGGTTGCCAGAAACGGTTCGGCGCTTAGGCATCACCACCAAGAAAAACTCGCCTGATTTAATGCTAGTCGTGAATATGTATTCGCCAAATGGTACCTATGATCAAACCTATATCGCTAACTATGCGTCATTGCAAATTCGAGATCAGCTTTCTCGTATTGATGGTGTGGGTGATATTTTACTGTTCGGTGCCAGTCAGTACTCCATGCGAGTTTGGCTCGACCCAGATATTATTGCATCCTTAGGCATGACAGCGGCGGAAGTGGTAACGGCTTTACGTGGTCAGAATATTCAAGTTGCCAGCGGTACCTTAAATCAATCACCCGTTGCAGCTGGTCAAACTGCGTTTGAGCTCAATGTGCAAACCCAAGGCCAGTTGATCGAGCCCGCCGAGTTTGAGAATGTCATTATCAAAAACCAAGATGGCAAAATTGTACGTTTACGGGATGTGGGACGTGTTGAACTAGGCGCCGAAAGTTACACGACTCGTGGTTACTTAGGAGATAAAAAAGCGGTAGCGATGCCGGTGTTCCAGCGCCCAGGTTCAAATGCAATTGAAACAGCCGATGCGATAAAAGCGGCTATGGTTGAGGTGGGAAAACGTTTTCCGCCAGATTTAACCTATAAAATTGCCTACAATCCAACCAATTTTATCAGTGAGTCGATTACGGCTGTGGAACACACCATTTATGAGGCCATCGCGTTAGTGGTCTTAGTTATCATGGTGTTTTTACAAAACTGGCGTGCAGCGCTTATTCCGATTATTGCCATTCCTATTTCACTGGTGGGCACCTTTGCCATACTAAGCGCTTTAGGTTTTTCACTGAATAACCTCACTTTATTTGGCTTAGTTTTAGCCATCGGTATTGTGGTGGATGACGCAATCGTTGTGGTAGAAAACATGGAGCGGCTTATGGCGCAAGGTATGCGCCCTTTAAAAGCCGCACGCCAAACCATGACTGAAGTAGGTGGTGCAGTATTAGCCATCGGCTTAGTGTTAATAGCGGTTTTCTTACCCACAGCCTTTGTTGATGGGATTTCCGGACAGTTTTATAGTCAATTTGGTATTACCATTGCCGTGGCGACTATCATTTCCGTTTCGGTCTCTTTGATATTAAGCCCAGCGATTGCCGCGGTATTATTCAAACCTCATAAAGATGAATCAGAAAAAAGTGGTGGGTTTCATTACCTATCTGGGAAGTTTAACCGAGGCATGGACAGAACATCTGACGCCTACGCCAAACTGGTATCAAGACTGGTCCGTCATGGCAGTATAATGTCGCTGATCTACTTAGTGTTGATGGGCTTCACGGTATATATGTTCAGCATAGTACCAAGAGGTTTTATCCCGGCTCAAGATCAAGGCTACCTTATCGTCGGGGTGCAACTGCCCGCGGGTGCTTCCTTGTCACGCACGGATGCCGTGGTGCAAGAAGCGGTAGACAAATTGCTAAGCATTGATGGTGTTGAGAACGCGGTTGCTTTTGCTGGCTTCTCTGGTGCAACCTTTACTAATGCCACCAATGCTGCCGCCATTTTCACTATAATGAAGTCATTTGATGAGCGCGCTGAATTGGGCGTGACCTTTAATGATGTATTAGGCCAAGCCCGCGCGAAGATGGGCGCGATCGATGATGCCAATGTGGTGGTCATTCCACCACCACCGGTGCGCGGTATTGGTAATGGTGGCGGATTTAAAATGATGCTCGAGGACCGAAATGGTCTGGGTCTGCCTGCGTTAGAACAAGCGATGTGGCAACTCGCAGGGGCGGCGAATCAAGAGCCTGCCACCACATCTGTGTTTAGTTTCTTCGAAACCAACACACCCCAGCTGTATGCCGACATAGATAGAGAACGGGTGGAACGCTTAGGTGTATCCGTGTCTGATGTGTTTAGCGCGTTAGAAGTGTATTTAGGCAGTGCATTCGTCAATGACTTTAGCTACTTAGGCAGAACGTTTCGGGTAACTGCCCAAGCTGATGCTCCTTATAGAATGGAGCCAGATGACATAGGCCGTATCCGAGTACGTAATGCAAACGGTGAGATGGTTCCTCTTAGCTCAGTGGCCACGTTCGAATATCGTTCAGGGCCTTCCCGTGTACCAAGATACAACTTGTATCCTGCCGCAGACTTAATTGGTAGCACAGCACCAGGCTTCAGTTCAGGTGAAGCAATTGCCACTATGGAGCGTTTGGCAGCGCAAATTCTACCTGACGGTATAACCTACGAATGGACCGAGTTGGCTTATCAAGAACAACAATCAGGTAACACAGGTATCTTGGCTTTTGCGTTCGCGGTTATATTCGTATTCCTGCTGTTGGTAGCCCTGTACGAAAGTTGGACCTTACCTTTGTCTGTTATTTTAATTGTTCCCATGTGTTTACTTAGTGCCATCACAGGTGTGCATTTCATGGGCTTAGACAACAACATTTTGACCCAAGTCGGTTTAATTGTATTGGTTGGTTTGGCAAGTAAAAACGCCATACTTATCGTGGAATTTGCCCGTCATCGAGAAAAAGAAGGTGCCGGTTTGTACGAAGCGGCAAGTGACGCGGCTAAACTGCGTTTGCGCCCGATATTGATGACGTCATTCGCCTTTATCTTAGGGGTATTACCGCTAGCGGCAGCCACTGGAGCAGGCGCTGAAATGCGCCAAGCTTTAGGTGTAGCAGTATTCAGTGGAATGTTGGGAGTGACCTTCTTTGGTTTGATATTCACCCCGGTTTTCTACGTACTGATGCGTAAGTTATCGATGTTAGTTAAAGGCCAAAAGCTCGACGATATGGGCCGAGTGCCGGTAACTGAAAGAGAATAATGAGCGAAATGAACTAAGACACGTAATACCAAAAAGGCCCGTAATGGGCCTTTTTTATTGATTGGCTATTTAGGCCACCATTGTTCTTGAATTGACTGTTGTTTAGAGCTAAAAATTTGGCCAAATACCGGTGTACTCAGCGTTACATTGTGCTTGCTAGCCGCTTCTTTGACTCTGACTAATGGTTCATACCAAGGATGAAACGCGAGATCAAAGGTACCGTTATGAATGGGCACCATTATCTTCCCACGTAAGTCTACATGGGCTTGTACTGACTCCTCTGGAGTCATGTGAATATCCGCCCAATCTTTGTCATAAGCACCGTTTTCAATCAGCGTGATATCAAATGGCCCGTATTTATCACCGATAGCTTTGAAGCCAGAAAAGTACCCTGAGTCACCACTAAAATACACACTGTCAGTGGCCGTTTTAATCACCCAAGATCCCCAAAGCGTTTTATTACCATCGGTAATTGCACGACCAGAAAAATGCTGAGTAGGGGTAAATACCACCAGCGCATGTTGAGTTTGCAATTCTTGCCACCAGTCAAAGCGCTGGATTTTATCTGCATGTATCCCCCATTTCTGTAAATCAGCTTCTACGCCTAAAGGAACATAGAATGCTTTCGTTTTAGCATTCAACGTCTTAATTGCTGCTCGGTCTAAATGGTCATAGTGATTATGTGATATCAAGACCTTGTCGATGGGGGGCAAGGCATCAATACTGATAGGCGTTGGTTCAAAACGCTTAGGTCCGAGAAATGAAAATGGCGAAGCGCGTTGTGAAAATACGGGATCAATAAGCCAATATTCGTCGTACATTTTGAGCAACAATGATGAATGCCCAAGCTTAACTATATGTATTTCATGCTCGCTTAATGCATCGAGTTGCGCCCGCGTTACACTGTGCATCGGCATTGGCTCGGTCGGCGTCGCATCAGTTTTTTTCTCGGTAAAATACCGGGCGAAAATCCCTAAAGTCTTACCCAGAGTAGGGGCTTCACTCTGCACGTCGTTGTGAAATTTCCCATCGGCGAAATGAGCCGTATTTGGCAGGCTTTTCGCTGATCTTGCGCGTAATTCGTTGTTCAACAGATATGCTCCTATGATGCTACTCACACAAATGAATAATATGCTCAGGACGAATGTTTTCATTCACCACCCCAAAAAGTAAACTAATGAGTGTAGCTTGTCATCGGAATAACAAAAAGTAAACTACCAAGAGCACTTTATCTAAGTTAATATGTAATTTCACTTGTAAGGACAAACATGAAGTTATCAGACAAAAAGCGCATTAATATTCTCGATGCCGCTGAACAACTATTTTTTGAGCACGGTGTGCAGCACACCACAATGGATCAAGTCGCCACCCAAGCAAAAGCCTCTAAGCGTACGGTTTACAACCATTTCGCTAGCAAAGACGTGTTATTTGACGCTATTTTGAGCCGTATGTTTGAAGAACTCGAAGAAGGCGAAGAACTGGTATTCGCTCAGCACATGACTATTGAAAGACAACTCACGGCCATCGCCAATCAAGAAGTCGTGTTACTTACATCAGATCGTTTTCTACGCATAGCTAAGATAACCTTCATGCAGATGTTGCAACAACCGACTTTGGCTAAAAGTATTGCCAGTAATCAGTTTGGTTGTATGCGATATTTACACGAGTTTCTACAGCAGGCTTGCGTGGCAGGAGAACTGCACATTGAAGACATAGACTTTGCCGCGAAGCAGTTTGTCTATCAGCTAAAATCTTTTATTTTTTACCCTGTTTTATACGGGTTCGAAACATCGATCTCCATTCAAACCTCGCAAATAATCGAGCAAACCGTGCGCACTTTTTTAGCGCGCTATCGTCCCATCTAAGCTGCGTTTATTTAGCGGTAGGCTGACACGAAAAATCGATCCAACGGCACAATCAGGTGTTGAGTAGGATACGTTTCCGCCTAACATTTCGGCGCTTTTTTTCACCATATACAATCCAAGTCCCGTGCCATACGACGCTTTAGGATGAAAGCGCTCAAACATATTAAACAACTTATCCCTGTACTGCTCGTCGACCCCCAGTCCATTATCATATACTTCAAATACAAAAACATTGTTGGCTGAGTAAGTAGAGATCTTAATAAACGAATTAGCTCTTGTTGTATCTTGGTATTTAATTGCGTTTGACAGAAAATTATCGACAATTTGCATAAATTTCAGAGGTTTGGTATTAATTTCACCTATATAGTCAAAATAGGTCTCAATATCTAACCGGACAAAGTCTTTCATGTGACTCAGCGCACCAAGCGCGTTATATACCATATCCGAAACATCTACTGACTGAACTGGCTCGTCCTGCAGCTTTATTTTACTCACATCGAGTACACTGGTAACCAGATCACTTAATTTAGTGATGCCGGTTTGCGCTGCTTTCGCGGTACTTAACGCCTTCTGGTATTCCTCGTCTTCTATGCAATTAGCTATCATACTCATCACATAATCCATTGAGCTTAACGGAGAACGCAAATCATGGGTGATCCGATAGGAGAACTCTTCCATCTCTTGTTTTGCACTCAATAATGCTTGTGAAGCCTTTTTCTGCTCACTGATATCCTGTATCTGTGAAATAAAATACAGTGGTTGATCATCATCATCGCGCACCAATGACACGGTCAATTTCACCCAAATCAACTGCCCATCCTTATGAAAGTAGCGCTTTTCCATATGATAGGTTTGAATATCACCCGCTAAGAGTTGGGTAAGAAAGATTAAATCAGCTTGTAAGTCATCAGGGTGAGTAACGGTTTGAAAATCGATGTGCAGTAATTCATTTTCACTGTAACCCAGAATGTCACATATCGCTTGATTGGCTTTTAACCACTTACCATTCTTAGCAATCAGCGCCATACCTATCCCTGAATGCTCCATCGCTAAACGGAACATATCCTTGTGCTCCAAATCAACCGTTGGAGTAGGCAAAACTTTCGCCCTGAATTTACTGATCATTTTTTTTACCATAAAAAACCTACAGTCTGTTACGTCGATATAGTGGTTTCTTAAGATAAAAAGTAAGCGTTTGGAATGATTTAAGCTAGCGCTTACGCCATTTAAAGCGCGAAACCTAGACTAAAGTCTAACTTTTTTTGGATAAATGATGACAAAATGAACTCTGGGAGAGGCAGTGTAAAGAAGACAAATTGATACGGTGAGAAGTAAAGTGCATCGCCCGAAGCTCAGGCGATGCCAAGTAGAAAAGTTGGAGTTGGTCGATAAGCCGGGTTCTGTCGTGGGCAACCATTCATCTAGGCCAGTAATTGCTTACTGGCTCAAGCAACACACCCGATCTCAACGTGGGCCACGCCATACGAGATCCTATTTGGTCTTGCTCCGGGTGGAGTTTACCTTGCCACACACTGTTACCAGCGGTGCGGTGCGCTCTTACCGCACCCTTTCACCCTTACCGGCGCTTTCGCGCTTAGGCGGTTTCCTCTCTGCTGCACTTGTCGTCGGCTTGCGCCGCCCAGGCGTTACCTGGCACCCTGCCCTATGGAGCCCGGACTTTCCTCCCCTTATTAACACATGACACTAGGTGCCATATCAAATAAGCGGCGATTGCCTGACCAACTCCGGAGCGGGATTCTACGCAGGTTAGGCCTGACTTACAACGGCTTTGGGCGTAGACGTTAATTAAACAAGAATCACAAACAGCCACACATAAAAACACCGCAAATTATGCGGCGTTTTTAAATACAAGCTTAAATAAGCTTAGATACTCACACGCTTATAGGGACGGTATTCTGCTTTCCAGAAATTCCCTTCGATTCGTTCACTGAGTACCTCGTCACTCACCTCTAATGCTAAACCTTGCTTCTGAGCAATCTTACCCACATCGAACGCTATTTTCTTACTCAGTTGGGCGATACAAGTCAAAGGAGGTAATAACTCGCTACCCAAGCCATTCGCCAATGGTGATGCATTCGCTAGGGCCGCACTGGTTGCCATCAGCATTTCATCACTGATCAGGCTCGCCTTCGCTGCCAATACACCCAAACCAACCCCTGGGAAGATATAACTGTTATTGCACTGGGCAATTGGGTAGGTTTTCCCGTTGTATTCAACCGGTTTGAACGGACTACCCGTGGCAATAATGACCTTCCCGTCAGTCCATTCAATGACCTGCTCGGGACGCGCTTCAACCTGACGGGAAGGATTGCTTAATGGAAAGATAATGGGTAAGTCGCAATGGCTCTTCATTTCTTTTATAACTTGCTCAGTAAACAAACCGGCCTGACCCGATACACCAATAAGAATACTGGGTTTAACCTGACTCACCGTCTCAAGCAATGATGGATATTGAGCGACTTTGGGCCAGTTTTCCTGTCCTACAAGCGGCTGTGCAAGACGCAACTGAAAGTCGCGCAAGCCTTGCATGTCGTCGGTCACTAAACCAAAGCGGTCCACCATAAAGACTTGACGACGAGCTTGAGCGTCAGAAATACCCTCACTGGTCATTTGCTTAATAATTTGCTCCGCAATGCCGCAGCCAGCTGAACCAGCGCCAACAAACACCACTCGCTGCTCGCTAAGTTTGTTACCTTTACTTTTGCAGGCCGCTAATATTGTGCCCACGGTTACCGCTGCAGTACCTTGAATATCATCATTGAAGCAACACACTTTGTCGCGATATCGCTCAAGTAACGGCATTGCGTTAGGCTGGGCAAAATCTTCAAATTGCAGCATCACTTCAGGCCAGCGTTTGAGCACAGCTTTGATGAACATATCTACGAACTCGTCATACTCAGCTTGCCCAATACGTTTGTGACGGGCCCCCATATACATAGGATCGTTCAGCAATTTTTCATTGTTGGTTCCCACGTCTAGCATCACAGGTAAAGTGTATGCTGGGCTGATACCGCCACATGCGGTATACAAAGACAGCTTACCGATGGGAATGCCCATCCCCCCTATTCCTTGGTCACCCAAACCAAGAATGCGCTCCCCGTCGGTAACCACGATAACCTTCACTTTACGCTTGGTGGCATTTCGAATGATGTCATCCATTTGATGGCGCTCAGAATAGGAAATAAACAAGCCTCTAGAGCTACGGTAAATATCAGAGAACTGTTCGCAAGCATCCCCTACTGTTGGGGTGTAAATGATTGGCATCATTTCATCAATATGCTGCTGGATCAGCCTGTAGTATAACGTTTCATTGTTATCTTGAATGGCGCGTAAATAGATGTGTTTATTGATCGGTTCATTAAAGCTCGAGTACTGCATGTAGGCTCGCTCTACTTGCTCTTCAATGCTCTCGTAACGTGGCGGTATTAAACCGGTAAGATTAAAGGCTACGCGTTCTTGGGCAGTAAACGCACTGCCTTTGTTGAGCAAAGGAGTTTCAAGCAAAGAGGGGCCTGAGTGAGGAATGTATAACGCACTTTTAGGCGTTGAGCTACTCATAAAAAGTGTCCTGTTTGGTGCGAAAACAAATGTTCTCGCGGAAAATTTAAACGCAATATATGGAAAATATGCTGCCAACTACCATCGACGATATTAACCAGCATCGTCTCACTTGGCAGCATTTTATCGAAAGCCCACACTATCAAACATCGATAACTAACTGGGCTTTGTTTATGGTCGCTATGATGCCTTAAAAAATATCTTCAAGTGGTTTGCTTTGTTTACTATTTTCGTCCGCTGGGTCGACAAACTCACTATCACTCACATAAGTGGTAGGCGCAGTCCCTGGGGCAAAGTATTCAAACAATGAAGTATGGTCAGTACGCTGGGTAAGTTTGCCACTGGCCCGGTCAATCCGCGTCGTAACAAGATCTGTCGGCATGGGGCGTTTTGTTTGAGGTACCCCGTCCAATGTTTTTTGCATAAAACGTATCCATGCAGGTTCTGCCGCTTTCGCACCGTCTTCTCCACCTATCATGGCGTTTCCGATGAAGTTAAATTTCTGCGGATTCTTGTTAACCAAATTTTGGTTGCGGGAAGCTCGCCCTAAGCTACGTCCCATATCATCGAAGCCAACCCAAACCGTGGCGACTAAATCATTGGTAAAACCGCTAAACCAAGTATCTTTTGAATCATTGGTCGTACCGGTTTTACCTGAAATATCGTCGCGTTGCAGTAAATTACTCGCCCGCCAACCCGTACCTTGCCAGTAGGTTTTTTTATTCCAATTACCATTCGTTTTTACCGCAGTGCGCATCATTTCGGCTACCAGAAAAGCGTTATCAGCATCTAGCACTCTAGGCGCTGAACGCACTGGCTCTGCTGTTTCCAAAGCGCTCTCATCTTTGGGTAGTTGAGCAGAGCCCAGCTCAGCAGCTAACATAGCTTCGATATCCATATGCTCTTCTGATGTCGCAGTGGTTTGCTGAGTATTATCACTTGCCACATCACAAGGATCGCATGCCAGCGGTGGATTAGACTTCCATAATACTTTGCCGTAATCATCTTCGATACGCTCAACAAAATGCGGCTGGATCAAAAATCCGCCGTTGGCAATCACAGACATGGCGGTTGCCACTTCTAACGGCGTATGGGAGCCCGAACCAAGCGACACGGTTTCATCTTTAGGGATTTCTGCTAAATCAAAACCAAAACGTGCCAAATGCTGGGTCACTTTTTCAAGACCTACCGCCCTAACTAAGCGCACTGAAACCACGTTTTTAGATTTACCCAACGCGACGCGTAAACGGATGGGGCCATCATATTCTGGAGGGGAGTTCTCAGGACGCCAAGCATTACCCGTTCCCCGCTCCCATTGGTTAATGGGGGCATCATTGATGATGCTGGCTAAGGTGAATCCATTAGCTAAAGCTGAAGAGTAAATAAAAGGTTTTATATTAGAGCCAACTTGGCGTTTTGCCTGAGTCGCGCGGTTAAACTGACTCTGATAAAAACTGTAGCCTCCGATAACGGCCTGAGCCGCACCATTGTGTGGATCTAAAGCGATAAACGCGCTACTGGCGTCAGGATATTGTGTTAACTGCCAATGTTTATCATCTTCCCGCTGACGAATTAAAATCAACGATCCTTGGGATACAATATCGCTGGCTTTTTCTGGCTCATTTCCCTGGCGAGTATCAGTGATATATTTACGCGCCCAATCAAGTCCGTCCCAGTCTATGGTGCTATAGCGGCCAGTACGGGTAAAAATAGTAATGTCTTTTTCATTAACTCGAACGACTATCGCAGGTTGCATTGACTCGAACGTTTTATAGTCCTTGAGGAAATCCAGCATCTGCTCTTCCTCCCAGGGCTCGCTAGAAATAGCCGACGTCATCACTGATGATTTGTCATTGCCCACGGCCACAGGTAAATCTGCAGGTATCCAAAGCTGTTGCTCTGAACCACGATAACCATGGCGTTCATCGTAGTCATGCAGATTGCGCTGTACAGCCTGCTGCGCGGCAAGCTGCGTAGAAGATGGTACCGTGGAATACACTTGATAACCGCCTGTTTCGGCTTCTTCTTTACCGTACAACTCGACCATTTCGTTCCAAATCAAATCCGCTAAATAAGGTGCTGAAAACTCAATTTCTGCACCATGTTTTTTAGCCGTAATAGGGGCATTAACCGCTTCCTCGAATTGTGCTTTAGTGATGTATTTTTCATCCAACATGCGCAACAAGACTACTCTGCGGCGCACTATAGACCGATCAGGACGACTTATCGGATTAAGCACAGAAGGCGCTTGCGGCAAGCCAGCGATGGTAGCGATTTGCGCTAAATTAAGCTCGTTTACCGTTTTGCCATAGTAAACCTGCGCGGCAGCACCAAAACCAAATGCGCGATGACCTAATTCCACTTTATTCAAATACAGCTCAAGAATTTCTTGCTTGCTCAGCAACTGTTCCATGTGCCAGGCAATAAAAATTTCTTTGATCTTACGAATATAGGTTTTATCCCGAGTAAGAAAGAAGCCTCGGGCTAACTGCATGGTTAATGTACTGCCACCTTGGCCTTTTTCGCCAGTGAGGATCAAATTCACCACCGCCCGTGCCATTCCTATGGGATCCACGCCAGGATGCTGATAAAAGCGACTATCTTCAGTAGCCAGCACAGCGTTAATTAAATCTTGCGGCACATCTTCAATGGTCAGCGGAATACGGCGCTTGACGCCAAACTGAGAAATAAGCTTACCGTCTTGGGTATACACTCGCATAGGCGTTTGCAAACGCACATCTTTGAGCATACCGACACTGGGTAAGTCTGGTTTCATATAATAATAAAGGGCAAAAGTCGTTGCGACACCGACGACAAAAGCAAGGATAAGAATAAAAAATGCGGGCTTTAAAAACTTCACGAAAACAATATTACCAAGACAAGTTGCAATAAATGACTCATATTTTATACCTAAGTACCGTTATAAGAACCATAAATAATTAAAAATTAAGCAATAATACTAACATCCCGTTTTGTATATTTGCATCGGAACCTTAAGTGTTTAACAAACTATTGGCTAAAAAAGCACAGCATCTCATTGGTCTCGACATAGGCACACGCTATGTGAAGGCTATTTTGCTCGAGAAAAATAAACAGCAAGTGAGTGTGCTGGCCATTGCTTGCGAGCCAATAAATGGTAACGCGTTTGCTGAGCGTGAAGTAAAAGATTATGAAGCACTCAGCCAAGCACTCAAAAAAATTAAACTCAATTTGAAAAGCAAAGCCAAGCAGGTAGTTATCGCCGTATCTGGGCCTGCCGTGATCAACAAGCTTGCTTATATGGACAGTGATTTAACCGACGTTGAACTTGAAAGCCAAATTGAACTTGAAGCGGATAGTCTGCTTCCCTATCCATTGGAAGAGATTTATTTGGACTTTGAACGCTTAGGGCCAAGCCCGAGTTATCTAGGAAAAGTTGAAGTACTGGTCAGTGCTGTACACAAAGATATGCTCGACTCCCGCCTGACCTTGCTCAATGAAGTAGGATTTGAACCTAAAATTAGTGATGTAGAGCTTTATGCCCTCGCCAATGCTGTTATCCATTTTTCTTCACAGCAGGATGCGCTAAGCGACCCAAGTGACACAGCTCAGGAAGATTCAATTCAATGCTGTATCAACATTGGTGCATCTCAGCTGCAATTTTGCGCGGTAACAAACGGTAAGGTACTTTATACCAAAGAACACAATTTTGGATTAGATGCATTAACCCAAGACAGTTGCGCTAATTTCAACTTATCGCGGGTACAGTATGATCAGCAGCTCACTAGCAACACCTTACCTGACAGCTGGCAGCGTGATTGTTATATGCTGTTTCAAGCTAATCTGTTGCAACATATAACCCGCGCGATTCAGATGTATGTAAGTTCAACCCATCATGCCTCACCACAACAGCTTTTACTTTGTGGTGCCATCGGTCCCTTTACCTCACTGATAGCCGATATGAGTCAGGAGCTGGGCATAAAGGTAACGGCTTTTAATCCCTTGCTTAATATGCAAAGTGATGAAAAAGGCGCTGGGCTAATTGCATCCCATGGGGCAAATTTTGCCATTGCCGCTGGGCTTGCATTTAGGAGTTTTTCACCTTGCCACATATAAACCTTCTGCCTTGGAGAGAGGCGCAACGCCAACAACAAAAGAAGAACTATTTGACCCTGCTTGTTGGCATAGGCGTATCTATGGTGCTGTTGATGTTCGCAATTAGCAAAGGGATGGATCAGGTCATTGCGATCCAAGAAAATCGCAATCAGTTTCTCACTCAAGAATTGGTAAAAATCGATGCGCAAATCGGCAAAATTAAAGATATTAGACAAAGTAAGGAAGCGATTGAACAGCGCATGACGCTTATTGAACAGCTTGAGGTCAGCCGCAATGCGGCACCTATCGTACTTGATGAATTAGCCCGAGTCGTTCCCCCTGGCGTGTCTTTTAGGCGATTTTCTCGCACGGTCAATCGAGTAGAGGTAGACGGTGTGAGTGACTCAAATAATCGATTAGCCAATTTCATGCGCAATTTAGCTAATTCTGCCGTTTTTAATGATGCAGAGCTGTCTTCTATTGTCGCCGATACTACCGCCGCAGATGCCGTCAGCGAGTTTAAGCTCAAATTTAATATCAGCCCCGCTGTCGCCCCTGATTTCAATGTGCATCAGGGGGAGAAAAATAAATGAAATTTGATTTTAACAAACTTAAAGAGCTCAATGAGCTAGACTTCGACCAGGTTGCCATTTGGCCATTTGAAGTCAAAACGATTGTGACGTTATTCGTAGCGATTTTGGCGTTGATTGGTGGTTATTATACGTTAGTAAAAGACAAACTACCTTTGCTCGAAAAAGCCCAATTACAAGAGGTCGATTTAAAGCAAAATTATCAAGGTAAATACAATATTGCCGTTAACCTACCTGCTTACCAAGAACAATTAACTCGGCTGGAAAACGACTTTTCGTCAATGCTAAAATCCCTACCCACTAGTAATGAAACACCTGGCTTACTTGACGATATTACCTTCGTGGGGACATCCGCAGGATTAACCTTTAAATTACTCAATTGGCAAAAAGAAGTACCAAAAGAATTTTATACTGAGCTGCCGATTCAAATTGAAGTCACGGGTAATTATCATGCTTTTGGCAAGTTTGTATCGGATATCGCCGCATTACCGCGTATTGTGACTGTGCACGACTTTGAAGTGAGCCAAGAACTGTCGAATCTTAAACTTAAGTTGGCCGCCAAAACCTATCGGGCAGAGTTTACCGACTCGAATACGGATCCGGTGAAATGAGAGCCCTGATGTTACTGCTACTTCTTGCTTTACTCAGCGCATGCTCTGAGCAAAAACAAGATCTAGATAGCTATATTGCCGAAGTAAAAACCAATACCCCAGTTAACATTGAGCCGTACCCTGAATTTACCACTTCCCCGGCCTTCACTTATGCCGCGAATGAACGTCGCAGCCCTTTTCAGCGCTTGAAAAATGCCCCACAAGCTGAAACGACACCGGCCACACCTAGCTGCCCTCAACCGAATGTGGCACACGTAAAACAACCACTGGAACATCATGGCATTGACGCCATGGCATTTATTGGCAACATTAAAAAAAATCAACAAAGTTGGGCTCTTATCCAAACAAACGATGGCCGTTTATATCGCGCCACGGTTGGAGATTATCTTGGACTATTTTATGGTCGCATTACCGCCATAAAAGAAGGACAAATCACCTACACAGAAATGTTGCCTGATGGCACGGGTTGCTGGCAGCAAAAACAAGCAACCTTGTCCATGCAAGACAATGCAGGAGAGAATAATGGCTGACCGCCAATTACCACTTTTACCTAAGATGCTCATTAGTTTAATTGTCTTATTGTGCGTGTCTTGGCATCTGCCTACTATGGCGCAAGATGAACCCCTACTGGTCGACCCTATTGCTGCGCTTAACGAGCTCACCAATAATCAACTTGTAGACATTCAATTCACCCGCTCCAATGAAGGTTACGGTGTGGCCACCTTAACCTTTGACAACAACCGGATTACGCCGCAATTAATCGCCTCTAAGCAACAATTAACTCTAACGCTGCCGGATACTAAGCTGGCGCAGGATCAGCTTTTCACTTTAAACGTGGCTGAGTTTGCCACGCCCATTGCAGAAATCGAAACGTTTTCAAGAAAAGGGGCCAGCGTTTTAGAATTCAATCTATTAGAAGATGTGGTGTTTACCCATAACAGAAATGAAAATCAGCTAGTATTAACGGTTAAGCCTCAATCCACAGAACAAGCACAAAATGCAAGTGTGTATAACGGTGATCCCATATCCCTAGACTTTCAAGACGTGCCGGTACGCAATGTGTTGCAAATTATTGCTCAAGTAAATGGTTTCAATTTAGTCACCACAGATACCGTACGCGGTAACGTGACCGTTAGTTTAAGTGGCGTACCGTGGGATCAAGCTTTGGACATGATCTTAAAAATACGCGGCCTAGATAAGCGTTTAGAAGGCAATATCTTGTTAATTGCCCCCTCAGAAGAACTCGCATCACGCGAAACCCAACAATTACAGAATCGCCAGCAAGTTGCTCAACTCGCCCCTCTCATCTCGGCAAATTTACAAATCAATTATGCCAAAGCCAAAGAAATTGCCAGCATTTTAAAAAACGCTGAGAGCAGTATATTAAGCCCCAGGGGCAGTGTAGCAGTAGACGAACGCACGAATACCGTGCTGCTAAGAGATACACAATTGTCTATCGATGAAGCGCGTATGCTCATTAGCGCATTGGATATTCCGGTAAAACAGGTACTCATCGAATCTAGAATGGTCACTGTACGTGACAACGTAGACGAACAATTAGGTGTGCGCTGGGGTTTAAGTAACAAGTCTGGCAACAGCACTATATCGGGCTCGTTAGAAGGCGCAGATACGCTAGGCAGTGGCGTTGTGCCCTCACTGGACAACCGAATGAATGTGAATCTTCCGGTCACGGGTGCCGCTGGCAGTATAGGTATTCAAGTGGCACGTTTGGTAGACGGTACCATTTTGGATTTAGAGCTATCGGCGCTTGAATCTGAAAACAAAGGTGAAGTGATTGCCAGTCCGCGTATAACCGTAGCTAATCAGCGCGAAGCCTATATCGAGCAAGGTACCGAAATCCCGTATGTGCAATCCACCTCTAGCGGCGCCACATCAGTTGAATTCAAGAAAGCAGTGCTAAGTTTAAAAGTGACGCCGCATATTACCCCTGACCATAGGATAATTTTAGATTTGGTGGTTACTCAAGATACCCGAGGTGATACGGTCAACACATCAACTGGACTGGCGGTAGCCATTGATACCCAAGAAATCAGTACTCAGGTTTTGGTAAATAATGGCGAAACGATCGTCTTAGGCGGTATTTTTCAGCAGACTCGCACCGACGATGTAACCCAAATCCCACTGCTTGGAGACATCCCTTTCTTCGGTCACCTGTTTAAAAGCACCCAAATGGTCAACGAAAAACGAGAATTGTTGATTTTTGTCACCCCTAAAATATTACTCGATAATGCCGCTGCGCAATAGGGTAAGGTGCGCTATATAAGGCGCAGAAGCGACTCACGGTATAATAGTATATTTGGCAGATAACAGGTGCTGGGCATTTAAATTTCACCTAGACTTAACAAAGCTTGCAAATTTCAGGGTAAAGCTGAGATAATCCCGCTCTCGAAATTTCAACGAGGTCAGGTTAATCCATTTAAGGGTAGCCGCGATAATAGTTTTCTACCCCCGAAATAAACAGAATTGTGAAATAAGCAAAAATGGCTGAAAAACGTAATATTTTTTTAATAGGTCCGATGGGTGCTGGTAAAAGCACGATTGGCAGACACCTCGCAGACGAACTTCATTTAGAATTTTATGATTCAGATCAAGAGATTGAAAAGCGCACTGGCGCAGATATCGCTTGGATCTTTGATTTAGAGGGTGAAGAAGGCTTTCGCGCTCGTGAAGAAACCGTCATCAACGATTTAACCGACAAGCAAGGCATTGTTTTGGCAACAGGCGGTGGTTCTGTGGTCAGCAAAGCTGTTCGTAATCGCTTATCAGCGAGAGGCATTGTCGTTTACTTACAAACCACCATCGACAAACAAGTCGCTCGCACCCAACGTGATAAACGTCGTCCATTATTACAAAAAGACGATCCAGAAACTGTTTTGCGTAGACTTGCAGAAGAACGCAACCCAATGTACGAAGATGCTGCTGACTACATTGTAGATACTGATGAGCAAAGCGCCCGCGCCGTTGCCAATCAGATCATTGAGAAAATCAATCAGTAATAGCTAAAATATTATCTCGAAAGGGCTGCGCTTATGACAACATTAACAGTGAAGTTGGGTGAGCGTAGCTACCCCATTTTTATTCAGCCGAGTTTGCTTACTCAAAGCAATCAACTGGCCGATTTTATCAAAACTGATAAAGCCGTATTGGTCACCAACGACGTCGTTGACCCTCTTTATAGTCAAATTATCATCGATAGCTTGCCGACCATTGAGATACAAAAAATCGTGATTGCCGATGGCGAACAACACAAGAACCTTGCTAGCTTTGAACACGTTATTTCGCAACTGCTGAGTATGTCTGCAGCCCGAGATACAACCTTAATCGCTCTCGGCGGCGGTGTTATTGGTGATTTAACCGGTTTTGTTGCTGCCAGTTTTCAACGTGGCATGCCATTTATCCAAATCCCTACCACTTTGTTATCTCAAGTCGATTCCTCCGTAGGCGGTAAAACGGCAGTAAATCACCCTTTAGGTAAAAACATGATTGGTGCGTTTTATCAGCCAAAAGCCGTTTTTATCGATACCACGACCCTAAAGACCCTGCCACCTAAGGAATTTTCCGCTGGCATGGCCGAAGTGATTAAATACGGGATCATATACGACCAAGCATTTTTCAGTTGGTTAGAGCAAAATAGCGCGCAATTGATAGCCCAAAATGTTGAGACCTTACAATATGCCATTGCGCGCTGCTGTGAAATCAAAGCAGAGATTGTAGCCATAGATGAGCGTGAAGCTGGCTTGCGCGCTTTGCTTAACCTCGGACACACTTTTGGCCACGCCATAGAAGCAGAGCAAGGCTACGGTAATTGGTTACACGGTGAAGCGGTTGCAGCCGGTATGGTCTTAGCGGCAAAAGCTGGGCAAATGAAAGGCTGGATGACTGACGTTCAAGTTCAGCGCATTGTAACCTTATTGCAGGCATTCTCGCTGCCTATCGCGCCACCAGCAGACATGAATTACGCTACCTTCATGCAACACATGGTACACGACAAAAAGGTTCAGGCGGGTAAGCTAAATTATATTCTGCCGACCGCCATTGGTGAAGCCGTCGTCACGTCCGACTTAGATGAAACCTTACTGACGGCTTTATTAAACTAGTCGTTGATTAAACTATTTGAGTAAACATCTTTGCAAAGCGAACTGCACAAACGCCTTAATCATTTAATTCAATATTCATCGGGACTCATTTTAATTAAATCTGAGCCCGATTTCAGCGTGTCAACATGCGTAGACGCACTATTATCTGAACAAAATGAAAATGACGAAGTGGCCGTGTTAACCGTTAAGCCAAGCATGATGCTAGACGACTTTCGTCAGCAGCTAACCCAACAACTATCAAGTAAATTAGCCCCTAGATCAGGTAACCTCCCCTTAGCCCAGCTGTTAGCTCCTAGTATCGGACAAATAGAGTCAGGGCAATCCCAAGGTTTGCTCATCTGTATTTCTAAAGGTGAGCAGCTGTCCCCCAGCATGCTGGAAGACTTGCAGCAGTTGATCCTAACCTTGCACGCGGGCAGCGAACGCCAAATCAATGTGCTTGTTTTTGCTCAGCCACAATGGGTTAACCAAACATACCAAATTCTCGGAAAAGACAATAAAAATAACGTCATAGTAGTTGATGCTGGTGCGTCAACTGAGCACCCGTCTGATGTATCTGGCAGCGAATTGGAGCAGTTGATTGCTAACAAACGCCAAGCTTTTGCTCAGCGTATTGAACAGCGCAATCACGTCCCCCTAACACAAGCGCCTAGTGTCATGCAGCGCCCTTGGTTTATTCCGGTTATCGGGCTGTTATTTTTTGCTCTATTTGCTGGGATATTACTTTCCCAATATCCCGAGCTTTTAGACGGTGAAGTTGATAGTGAATTAACGACTGAAACCGACCCTATCCACCCTAGGTCAAGTTCAGCGGCGGATCCCAGCAAAGACACTGACAAGAATACTGATACTAGACCTCAGGATGATCAGGTCAGCACGACAGGTGTATCAAAGGGTAATTCCGAACGCGACAACAATACAGCAGATGATATTAGCTCGACTTCAATGGCTCCTCTAGCCTCAGTAGACGCTGATACGCCTGCGCCTGCCGCTACTCAAGGTGATGCTCTAGTATCCAATTGGATGAGTGAAAGTAAGCGCATAGATGATGCACAAACACGAAAAAATGCAGATATTCAGTCACTGCATGATGCCGCGCCGGAAAATAACAATGTGCAAACAGGCAGCTTGCGCAAACCGGTTGCCGCAGATGTGCCAACAGAGGTTCCTCTTCCTGTTGCAGTAAATGGGAATAAACCACCTAAAGAAATAGCGAAAGCAGAAAAATTGCCTACTCACCTCTTTGATGAAGCAGAAATTTTAGCCCTACCCGATGCAGGATATGTGTTACAGATTATCGGTTTCAGCATGCGCGACGCCATCGACAACTATCTGCGCGCTAACAACATCCAGCAAGATGTTTGGGTATATCAAACGAAACGTTACAATAAGGACTGGTACGTGTTGCTTTACCACAAACACTACCCTTCTTTAGCCGCAGCCCTGCAAGGTGTTGCTTCGCTACCAAAAGGCATGCATGACGCAACACCTTTCCCTAAAGCCCTGCAAAAAGTGCATCAAGAAATTGATTCTGCGAATTAAACCCACTTGCCAATTGTTGTTTTTACCTTGGCTCGTTACAATCCCTACTTTCCCCTTCTTATTCGAAAGCAGGGCCTGATAAGAATCTTTAATGACCAATAAGAAAAACAGAGCCTTTTTGAAATGGGCGGGTGGAAAATATCGGCTAGTTGAGCAGATAAACCAACATTTACCTTCTGCAAAAAAATTAGTTGAGCCATTCGTTGGCGCTGGCTCCGTATTTCTGAACACGGACTTCACAAGCTATTTACTCAGCGACATCAACCCGGATCTCATCAACCTGTATAAAATTTTGCAGGAGCAACCCGAGCGTTATATTGAAGATGCTCAAGCGCTCTTTACCGCGCAAAATAACGATGCTGACGCCTACTATGCTATGCGTGCTTTGTTTAATGCCAGTGAAGACATATATGAGCGAGCAGTCTTGTTTTTGTACTTAAACCGCTTTGGATACAATGGCCTATGTCGTTATAACTTATCGGGCAAATTCAACGTGCCATTTGGCCGCTACAAAGCCCCCTACTTTCCGAAAGATGAATTGTACTTTTTTGCTGAAAAGTCTAAAAAGGCTCAGTTTGTTTGTGAGTCCTACGAAAAAACCTTTAGCCGAGCGCGTACCGGCAGTGTTATTTATTGTGATCCTCCTTATGCCCCCATTAGCAAAACAGCAAACTTTGCCAGCTATGCTAAAAGTGGATTTTCCATGGCAGAGCAAAGCAATTTAGCCTTAGTTGCGGCTAAAACAGCCTTTGAGCGTGATATTCCAGTATTGATAAGCAATCACGACACAGCAGATACCCGCCGACTTTATGCCTTGGCACAATTGTCAGAACTTCAAGTCAGTCGCTTTATTAGCCAAAAAGGCAATGGTAGGAAGAAGGTCAGTGAACTCTTGGCTCTTTACGTTAAGCCAAGTTCACGTTAGGTGATGAATGCATTGACGACCGCAATGCTCAGGAGCTAGAGAACCAAAACGCTAGGGTTAACTGGGGATAACAGCAGACACGATAAATATCAGTGACACGACCAGGATAACGACAAAAATAATCCCGACTACCACGTAGGGTACAAAAGACTGTTGCTGAAAATCACGTTCACGATTTGCACTACTTTGCACACCAAACACACTGGCTGCTACACTTTTAAATACATCCCATAAACCGCTTTTTGCATTATCCATACTAATTACGCTCGAGGTTGAAGATCGTCCGTTTCTTCAGCATAACGCGAAAGTAGCTCAAGTAAATCAATAAAATGCATCTGAAACGAATTTGAATTGCCTGTTACCCACCCAGACCAGCTAATCACATCAGCTTGCTCTTTAGCACAGCGGTTAATTGGGTGACTCATGGGTAAGGCATGATCAAACGCCAACGATTCGGGACAGCTACAGAATAAGGTTTCATTATTCATCGACGTTTTACCTACCGCCAACATGGCAACTAATGCGAAGGCACCGAGGCCGATTAGTTTTTTAAAATGCGCTTTCATAACCCCTCCTAGTCGAAATATCTTGTTGCATTATACCTTATACTTTCGTCTAACGATTAAAGTTCACCTCAAATGTCAGGCTATTCATCGCTAAAATGATAATATTTTACCCATTTATTACCCAAGTCAAGCAACACAAAAAATCTTATTCCCAAGAATAGGGCGAATTAAAAGCCCATGCCCCAACTAACGACAAACTTAGAATCATCACCCTGTTCTGGCTGCGTATTCGAGATGGCCTCCCTATCGTCTTTAGCAAGCTTAAACATAAAGTCGTCTTTGATTAAGTCGGCTGGTAAAAAACCGTAGTCAACGTCACTTTCGAAATAAAAAACACCATAACTGAGCTTGTAATACATATCACTGGTATCAAATAAGGTCACCTGGCGCACCGCCATAGTCTAAATACTCGTTTTTCTGAGCCGCTACCGTTATCCCAATCAAGTAGGCCGACCCAAGTCTCCAATCACATAATAGATAAATGAAAAAACCCCAAAGTGAAAACTTTGGGGTTTTTAGCATTGACGTAAAGTTTATTTAAATCTGAAACTTAAAGTTCAAAATCTAGTGCATAACCTACAGTAAATTTAATTGAATCGTTGTCGTAAGCGTCAACACCTGAATCGTCTAAGTCAGTGCCAGTAACAGCGAAGCTAAAGCCGTCTTTCGCCACCGAGATCCCCCAGTCTGCATAACCATCTGGTACACCGTTAAAATCTTCAGCGAAATCACCTTGGTGGTAACCCACGTGAAATCCTAGTTCTGCCCCATTGAGTACTGGCATCCCATAGTCGACTGAAATATATGATGCTTTACCAAAACCATAATCGCGACCTTCGCCTTCGTCAGCTTCAGTGTGCGCCAACAATGAAAGTGTTGCACTAAGACCGCCATAGCCTATCGAGCCATATACTTCCGCAAAGTCAAAGTTTGCTTCATCGTCGTAGTTGTAATAGAGGTAACCAACATCGTAAGTGATGTCGCCAGATTCACCTGATAAGCCGAAATACATATCGTGCTCGTACGAGTAAACATCATCTGCTCCATAATTGACGTTGGATACCCATGTACCCGCATAGAAGCCACTTTCGTGAGCATAATCGATACCGCCTTGTACCGCAGCGTCGTTAGTTGTTTGTGTTAGACCACGCCAAATATAGTTACTGGTAACGCTTGCGTTAGCAGTAACTTCTGCAAATGCGCTTTGGCTAACGACAGAACTGGCAAGAACGGCGGCTGCTAGTGCGGTAAGTTTTAATGCTTTCATGTGTGTGTGCTCCATATGTTTTTAGCTAATTCAATTTTTGTTGAGATAACTTCGATTTTTCGTTAATTCTTGTTACAACTACGCAAAAGCGATGCCTAAATATTGAACACAAAATAAATTCACCAACGACAATCTATCTAATTGATAAATATATGTTTTTTACGTTAAATGCTATTTCATTTAAAACAGGGGATGAGATAATACTGTGCATTGATGCACCACAAAAAAGCGAAAGCCCTGTTTTGGGGCGCAGTTGATACTTTTGTCAAAGCGTGTTTTTCGGTACAGTTACATCTTTGCGCAAATCGAGGCTTATATGCGTCCCTTTTTAATTGCTCCTTCTATTCTTTCCGCTGATTTCGCCCGGCTTGGCGCTGAAGTAGACGCTGTTTTAGCCGCAGGTGCTGATGTAATTCATTTTGATGTTATGGACAATCATTACGTACCCAATCTAACCATCGGCCCGATGATATGTAAGGCACTGCGGGATTACGGCGTGACCGCTGAAATTGATGTGCACTTAATGGTAGAGCCCGTAGATGAAATGATCGTCAGCTTTGCCAAAGCAGGCGCAAGTATGATTAGCTTTCATCCCGAAGCCTCAAGACATGTAGACCGCAGCATTCAATTAATAACCGACTCAGGCTGTAAGCCTGGGTTAGTGTTAAACCCCGCAACCTCACTAGATTGCTTAGATTACACACTGCACAGGTTGCATCATATTTTACTGATGTCGGTTAACCCGGGGTTTGGCGGGCAGGCTTTTATCCCAGAAACCTTGGATAAGCTGCAAATAGTCAAAAAAATGATCCAAGCCAGCGGACGTGATATCCGAATAGAAATTGACGGGGGCGTAAAAGTCGATAATATTCGCGCCATAGCCGAAGCAGGTGCAGACATGTTTGTTGCAGGCTCTGCCATTTTTAATCAGCCAGACTATCGTCAAGTTATCGATGAAATGCGGGCTGAATTAGCCAACGTTTCTCCGACATAATTCCAATCAGACACTAACAGTAGAAAAATATCTTATGAGCAAACCAATTGTATTAAGCGGCTGCCAGCCATCAGGACAACTTACGATGGGAAATTATGTTGGCGCACTTCGTCAATGGGTTGATATGCAAGACGATAATGAATGTCTGTATATGTTGGTAGACATGCACGCCATCACAGTGCGCCAAGATCCTAAAGCATTATACAATGCTTGCCTTGACGGATTAGCTCTATATGTAGCCTGTGGCATTGATCCGAACAAAAGCACAATTTTTATGCAGTCACACGTGCCTCAGCACGCTCAGCTCGGCTGGATCATGAATTGTTATACCCAGATGGGCGAACTGAATCGTATGACGCAGTTTAAAGATAAATCAGCCAAAAACGTCACTAATATTAATTCAGGGTTATACACCTACCCTGCGTTAATGGCGGCAGATATTCTGCTTTATCAAGCAAAACAAGTTCCGGTGGGCGAAGACCAAAAACAGCACTTAGAGCTCACACGTGACATCGCCACCCGTTTTAATAATCTGTATGGCGATGTGTTTACGATCCCTGATCCCTACATTCCTGAAGTGGGAGCGCGTATCATGAGCTTACAAGATCCCCTGAAGAAGATGTCTAAGTCTGACGACAATGTTAATAACTTTGTTGGCTTGCTGGAAGATCCTAAAAAAATCAGCAAGAAAATTAAACGTGCCGTGACCGACTCTGACGAACAAGCGCGCATTTACTTCAATACTGCGGAAAAGCCTGGTGTTTCGAATCTACTTAGCTTGTTGGCATGTGCCACAGGTAAGTCCATTGCAGCGTTAGTACCTGAATATGAAGACAAAATGTATGGTCATCTAAAAACCGACGTAGCTGACGCTGTGGTCGCCATGTTGGAGCCTATCCAAGCTAAATTCAAGGAATTGCGTCAAGACCAAACTGAGCTAGAACGCATAATGGCGGCAGGAGCAGAAAAGGCGCAAGCTAAAGCACAGAAGACGATCGATAAGGCTTATCAAGCCGTCGGTTTTGTGGCCAATCCATTGTGCAAATAAGGCAATGAATTTTAATTGCTCGTTGTAAAAAGCAGCCAAATGGCTGCTTTTTTATGCCTTAAAAACCGGCACTAAAACGTACATAAGTACGTTTTGCGCCAGTCGGCAAGGCAAAGGAAAACAAGCTGTTAGGTTGGGATAACAACTTGAGCCCCTTATTGCTGTTCAAAGCGATAAATTGACTTGAACTGAGTAAGTATGTTGCAAGGATGTAAAAATGCGTATGGCAGTAAAAGTCATTTACCATACCAAATAGGACATTCATGCACTAATGGCATCTATTTAGCGCTCCCCATCGCCATCTCTAGATTTTAGACTTTCGATAAGTACTCGGGGCAACGCCGGTCCAGCTTTTAAACGCACGCGTAAATGTCGCCGCTTCGGTAAAACCCAGTAAACGTCCCACTTGCGATATGGCCATATCAGGCTGACTCAAATAATGGATCGCTTCATCGCGCCGCACACTGTCTTTTAACTCTTGAAAGCTAGTGCCCTCTTCCAACAGCTTGCGCCTAAGGGTGCGAATTGTCGTATGCAGTTGCATGGCAAGATCTAACATACTGACAGCTGACATATCGTCAGTGGTTTCGAGGTAATTTAATACCTTACGAGTATAAACGGGGAAATATGACTGACGTTTAAACCAATCTAATGGGCATCGTTGCAGGTAATCATTTAGGTTTTGCTGGGTTTGCACCACAGCAGCACTGAGAATAGCGTGTTCAAATTCAAAATAATTATTCTCTTGCTGGTACACAACTTCACAGGGAAACATGAGACGATATTCTTCATGATGAGCAGGTTTTGCATGCATAAAACCGATTTGTCTTAACGGAATACGCTGACCAATGAGCCAACTTGGAAAACGGTGCCACAGCAATAACAAAAAATCGATAAGTACATGCTCTGGATCCAGTTCAGGTTTGGTTAACTGCAAATAAAAGCGTGCGTATTTTTCCCGCTCTTCAAATTTAAGCTTGGTCGCTCCGGCAATCAAATTATAAAAACGCGTCCCTCTTCTATACACCTGACGTAAACTGGCACTATGTGAAACCTGCTTAGCCATCAAGTTGAACACCCCATGACGAGACGGCTCACTGCCAAAACATAGATATTCATCGTCAGCGCTGCGCCAAACTGACTGCATCAGACGACTAAGTTGCTCAGGGGTGATGCGCACTTCGTTGTTATTCAGCAAAGCATGACTTAAACCTGATTCATGCAGCAGTTTTTCTTCATCTAATCCCTGCTCTATTGCTCTTTTAACAATCCCTTGGGCGAAATGAACGGAAATAGAATGGTGTTTATAACGCATGGACGGTTAGCAACTCACTGTATGAAATAAACTAAAAACCTTTATTAATAAAGTATATCGTTTTGCGTATCTGACGGAAATCATTCTGATAGATTGAATGAAGCTCAGTGATAAAAAAAGCACCATAGGTTGCCCGATGATGCTTTTAATCAAATCAATGTCCTAAAAAATCGACTAAAACGCATCTTCAGGCAAAGACATAATGCTATCGCTGCCAGCCTGAATAGATGCAAAACATGCTTGGCTGCGCACAACCATATGCTCACAGAAGAACTGTGCAGAGATAAGCTTAGCATTCAGAAAGTCTGCATTACCTTCACCGGCGGCTAATTGTGCTTTTGCTTGCATGGCACTTTTTGCCATTAGCCAACCGCCACATAAATAACCAAACAACATCATAAAGTTAACGCTCGCACTGCCAGGTGCATCTTTGTCTGTCGCGGCAATATCTAACAACCATTGGCGGGCCGCAACACCACATTCTAAAGCGGTTCGACACTGCTGTGCTGCGAGTGTGAATTGCCCTCCCATAACATCAAACTTTGCTAAATCCTGCGCAATTTCATCAAGCAGCGCCCCTAAGGATTCACCGTTATTCACTAGGGTTTTACGCCCAACCAAATCCAATGCTTGAACGCCTGTAGTGCCTTCATAAATGGTTAGAATTCGTGCGTCACGGTAAAATTGTGCTGAGCCGGTTTCTTCGATAAAGCCCATGCCGCCATGAATTTGTGTGCCTAAATAGGTTAGCTCTTGGGACAACTCAGTGCACCAACCTTTAACGATTGGCGTAAAAAGCTCACTGCGAGCAGCATTGCCACGGTCAATTTCAGCAGCAGCGACTAAACACAATGCGCGCATGGCTTCAGTAGATGACTTCATCTGCATCAACATGCGTCGCACATCTGGAAACTTCATAATGGTGAAACGACTACCGTCTTTCTTGGTTCCCTGTAAACGATCTTTAGCGTACTGCAGTGCATGTTGGTATGACGCTTCTGATGCAGCCAAGCCTTGTAAGCCAACACCTTGGCGTGCGTGATTCATCATAGTAAACATGTAAGAAAGGCCTTTGTGAGCCTCACCAACTAAATAACCTTTAGCACCGCCTTTGTCACCAAAGCTCATGACACATGTGGGACTACCATGAATACCGAGCTTGTGCTCTAAAGAGACACAAAACGCATCGTTACGCTCACCTGGATGACCATTCTCGTCAAGATTAAACTTAGGCACGATAAACAAAGAAATACCCTTCACCCCTTCAGGGGCATCAGGTAAGCGCGCCAACACCAAATGCACGATATTATCGGTCATTTGATGATCGCCCCAGGTGATGAATATTTTTTGCCCACTGATCAAGTAGTGATCACCATTGGGAATCGCTTTGGTTTTCACCGCCGCTAAATCGGTACCCGCATCCGGCTCGGTCAAATTCATAGTGCCCGGCCATTCACCGCTTAACATTTTAGGCAAGTACGACTGCTGCAAATGTTCACTGCCATGATGGGAAATTGATTCAATCGCGCCTTGGCTGAGCAAAGGACATAATGCAAACGCCATGTTAGACGTATGCCAAATCTCGTTAACCGCACTGCCCAGCACATTCGGCAAGTTTTGCCCGCCAAATTCTTCGGCACCTGTGAGTGAAGCCCAGCCGCCGTCCATATATTCTTGGTACGCTTCGGCAAAACCAGCCGTTTGCTGCACGCCTGGACCGCCATCTTTTTCAATCATAGTCGGATGATGTAAATCCCCGACTTTATTAAGCGGCGCCAACACACCACTACCTAGTTTGCCCGCTTCGGACAAAATAACCGAGGCCAACTCACTATTAATGTCTTCGTGGCCCATTTCTGCGCAAAGCTTGTCAAAACCAACAAGTTCATTTAAAACGAATTCAGCGTCTGCTAGTGGGTGTGTATATTCACTCATAATTTTACTCTTATCTCAGCTCTAAACTTGGTTAGTCAATTCAGGTATGACATCAAATAAGTCAGCAACCAAACCATAATCAGCTACTTGAAATATAGGTGCATCTTCATCTTTATTGATTGCCACGATCACTTTGGAGTCTTTCATACCCGCTAAATGTTGTATTGCGCCTGAAATGCCCACAGCGATATACAAATCAGGTGCCACCACTTTACCGGTTTGTCCTACCTGCATATCATTCGGCACAAACCCTGCGTCAACTGCAGCTCTTGAAGCCCCTACTGCCGCTCCTAATTTATCGGCTAAGCTATATAGAATTTCAAAGTTATCCCCGTTGCCCATACCGCGACCACCTGAAACGATCACAGATGCAGCAGTCAATTCAGGTCGATCTGATTTAGCTAGCTCTTCGCCGACGAAACGAGACTGTCCGCTATCGCACTGTTGTGCAATAACGTCAACACTTGCAGAGCCGCCTCCAGGGCTCACTCCGTCAAATCCTGTTCCGCGTATCGTTAATACCTTAATGCTATCATCAGAGGTCACCGTAGCAATGGCGTTACCAGCATAAATAGGTCGCAAGAAGGTGTCAGCAGAAACCACACCGGTTACGTCAGAAATCTGATTCACGTCTAATAGCGCTGCCACGCGAGGGAGATAATTCTTTCCGCTTGTGGTCGCTGGCGCCAATACATGACTGTGTTCATTGATCAGAGTTACGATTAATTTAGCGATATTCTCAGCTAACTGATGCTCGTAGGCTGGGTTGTCCGCGTGCAATACTTTATTCACACCTGCAATACTGACAGCGGCATCGACCACTGCTTGGCATTGATGACCGGCTACTAATAATTCTATATCACCACCAATTTGCTGCGCGGCAGCCAAGGTATTCAACGTGACAGGCTTAAGTGTTTGGTTGTCATGCTCTGCAATTACCAAAATAGTCATATTCGTTATCTCCTTTGAGCGTACTGGTTAAAGTACCTTAGCTTCGTTTTTTAATTTTTCGACTAGTTCAGCCACTGACTTAACCTTAATGCCCGCTTGACGCTGGGCCGGTGCATTAACGCTTTCTAAGGTAATCTTGTTTCTTACTTCCACACCTAACTCAGTCGGCGTTTTCACGTCTAATGGCTTACGTTTCGCTTTCATAATATTAGGTAGCGAGGCATAACGTGGCTCATTCAAACGCAGATCCGTAGTGATAATAGCTGGTAAGTCCAATTCGATAGTTTGCAAACCACCGTCGATTTCACGAGTGACCTGCACCTTATCGCCGTCAACGTTAACTTTTGACGCAAACGTCGCTTGGGGTTGATCAAGTAAAGCTGCTAACATTTGTCCCGTTTGATTGTTGTCTGAATCAATAGACTGCTTGCCTAAAATGACTAAACCTGGTTGCTCTTGTTGAACCACGGCTTTTAATAATTTGGCAATGCTAAGTGCATCAGCGGGTGTATCCAATTCAACCTGAATACCGCGGTCGGCGCCCAATGCAAGTGCGGTGCGAATTTGTTCCTGACAGGCTTTCGTTCCTATCGATACCACAATCACTTCACTCGCGACGCCAGCTTCTTTAAGGCGCACCGCTTCTTCCACGGCAATCTCACAAAAAGGGTTCATCGCCATTTTTACGTTAGTTAAATCAACGTCGCTGTTATCCGCTTTCACGCGTACTTTTACGTTGTAATCAATGACTCGCTTTACCGCTACTAAAATCTTCATATTCGTCTCACTCTGTTTGTGGCCTACTCGGGCATGACCGCTGGGCTTAACTCAGCGTTAGCTGAACAAATTTAGCTTGTTGATGGGTATAAGTGTGGCGTGCATCAGGTCATACCACAAGATCTAAAAAAGCCTATCAATTAACATAAAGGGACAATAGGCAGTCTGGAAACACATTATTTTACGCTTCCTCACCATTGACATTTATCATTAAATGCTTAGCTCACAGCGGATATTTTTGTTTTCTTCTCATTACAAACACCCACAGAATATTAGCCTTAAAGGTCTAAAGACACAGTGCAAAAAGGGTTAGTCCTGTATAAATTTCGTGACATCGTCCTAACGCCCTCCTATCTATTAAGTCTCAGCAAAGCCATCAGAAATGTTTTACAATCCGCGAAATTTTCAATCTGAGCAAATACCCCGCTGCTCATCAACTTAAGAGTATTAAATACCTTTGCTGCTTATCATTGATAATTACGATTCATTTACGCATAACCTTGCTAGGTACTTCGTGACCTTAGGGCAAGAGGTAAAGATAGTACGTAATGATGAAATAACCTGTGAACAAATTGCTGCTTTGGCGCCCGATTATTTAGTCTTATCTCCCGGACCCTGCACACCCAACGAGTCAGGCGTGACGTTAGACGCCATTAATCGCTTTGCAGGGATGATCCCCATGCTTGGCGTATGCCTTGGCCATCAAGCCATAGGCCAGGTATTTGGCGCTAAGGTAGAGCGAGCGAACAATATCAAGCACGGTAAGACGTCCCTCGTAGAACACAATGACAGCCCTCTGTTCAGTGGAATCGACAAGCCTTTTATTGCTACGCGCTATCATTCATTGTTAATTACCGAGTCCACACTACCTGACACATTGGCCGTAACGGCTTGGTGTGAAGAAATACCAGGACAGCGTGAAATAATGGCGATTGAACATCAAAATTTGGCCGTTTACGGAGTGCAATTCCATCCTGAATCGTTACTCAGCGCCAGTGGATTACAAATATTGGCTAACTTTCTGACCGTATCAGCAGATAAAATGACATTAGCCTAGAAAATTACCGCTAAATTAAGGCACAATCCAAACTTATAACGATACTATAGATACTGATAAACAAGGCTTTTTGAACCTTTAATGACATCACCTGCTACCAATATACCTTTAGTTGAGTCTCTCTTTAAACAATTGTTTGTCGATATAAAAGAGGCCAAACAACAGCAAGCTGAGCGCAAAGCACCGCCGGTAAGCAAGAAGATTGTGCCGACCCGTGAGTTGCTTGCGGTGGAAAAGCAAGCACGAGAGGACAAGAAGGTTCATCAAGAAAAAGAAGATGATCATGTAGAAAGAGTGTCTGGAAAACTGCATGTAAACATCGCACAGCTACTTGATGAAACACTAAAAGATCACGAATATATTGTGCGCAAAGTATTGTCCATTGATGCGGCAATTCCCAAAATACTGGACTTACTCGCCGTAAAAGCCTGTACGGTTTCCCGCTTAGAAACCTTGGCGATAGAAATTCCATGGTTTTACAAAGATTTACTGAAGATGATCAACTCGGCCAAATACCAACGCCGAGATAGTAAAGGGAAAGTCATCACAGCTGATACCTTGCGTGTTGCCCTGAGCTTTTTTGGTATCGAAAACCTGAAAATGGTGGTGCCTTTTTTAACAATACGTCGCTGTTTACCGCAAATTACCGATCCGTATCCGCAAATTAAACGTCGTATTTGGGAGCAGTCGATTGCCACCGCTATGTCTAGCAAGCGCTTAGCAAGTTTTAACAAAGTCGATGAGAATCATGCTTTCAGTGCGGGGATGTTACAAAGTTTGGGCACCATCGCAGTGGTGAAGTTGTATTTTAGGTTATTTGACCAAGTACAACTTGGCGCCCTTAAAGAGGCCCAAGACACCCTCAACCATCAACGCCACGCGGCGCTGACAAAAGTTGAACCGTCAGGCGACGTGTTGTTGACTCTGCTCGATAAATACGCCGCTCAAACGACGGCAGACATAGTGAACAACCTGCAATTTACCCGCTTAAATTTGCACGAGGCGTTTGCACAGCTGGGATTAACCGATCCCGGCGAAGAACCATTACCGTTAACCAAGGTATTGAAACAAGGTAATGCATACGCCAAATACCGCATATTAAAATTTCATAATTTAGTCAGCAATGAGCAAGCCAAAGAATATCTGCGTGATTTTGCTTTTCCAGTTGGCTCTTTAGAGTCGTTGAAAACCACAGATATGCGCTCAATTGGCTTAGAAAACGAAAATAACGGCTAAATCGTAAAAAAATCGGTAAATATTCATGCAACAGCATTTTTCGTTGCAACATCTGTATAACTTGGCACCCGTGGCGCTAAGCACAGACACCCGGATCTAATTTCCTATTCACTAGATTAAATACTTATTCACTATTCCTGCAAATTAACTCAACCCCTTTAAAAATAAGGGGTTAGCTACATTTCCTTTGCAGACAAGTCCAATTTAATCTGAAATAATGGTTGCCTATTTTATGCCCTTGGCTATTAAATTTGGAGACAACCTGAATGCAAGTTACCCGCGAATTATTTAACGAAGTAATGGTTCCTAACTACAATCCTGCTGACATCATTCCAGTACGCGGCTTAGGTGCACGTATATGGGATCAGGCCGGAGACGAGTACATCGATTTCGCTGGCGGTATCGCAGTTAACGTTCTAGGTCATTGTCATCCTGAGTTGGTGGCCGTTCTTAAAGAGCAAGGCGAAAAGCTTTGGCATTTAAGCAATGTATTAACCAATGAGCCCGTACTGCGCTTAGCGAAAAAACTCACTGATTCGACTTTTGCTGAAAAAGCTTATTTCGCCAACTCAGGTGCTGAAGCCAATGAAGCAGCCCTTAAATTGGCACGTCGTTTTGCCCTGGACAATTACGGGCCAGAAAAAGACCAGATCATTGCCTTCAATCAAGGCTTTCATGGTCGTACGTTTTTCACGGTAACTGTCGGTGGTCAAACGGCTTATTCTGATGGTTTTGGTCCTAAGCCAGGTGGTATTGAGCATGTTGATTACAACGATCTAAGTGCACTTGAAGCTATCATGTCTGATCGCACTTGCGCCGTCATGATGGAGCCATTACAAGGTGAAGGCGGCATTATCAGCCCCAGCCAATCTTTTGTACAAGGCGTACGTGACCTATGTGACAAGCACAATGCATTGCTTATTTTCGATGAAGTTCAGTCTGGCGTTGGCCGTACTGGTGAGCTTTTCGCATATATGGGTTTAGGCGTTACACCTGATATTTTAACGTCCGCAAAAGCGTTAGGCGGGGGGTTCCCCATTGGCGCCATGCTCACTACGACGGCAATTGCTGCACATTTAAAAGTCGGCACCCACGGCAGCACCTACGGTGGTAATCCACTTGCATGTGCCGTTGCCGAGCGCGTGTTAGATATCGTAAACACCCCTGAAGTGCTCACTGGCGTTAAGAAAAAAGAACAACAGTTCCGTGATGGATTACAAGTCATCAATGACAAGTATCAGGTATTTGACGAAATTCGTGGTAAAGGCCTGTTATTAGGCTGTGCCCTAAATGACAAATTTAAGGGCCGTGCTCGTGACTTCTTGGTTGCCAGTGCAAAGGAGAAACTTATGTGCCTAGTGGCTGGCGCAAATGTGGTGCGCTTCGCGCCATCGTTAATCATTACTGATGCTGATATTCAGGATGGTTTGGCACGTTTCGAGCGTGCAGTTGCCGCAGTCGTAAACGCTTAAACTACTGTAGAGATTACGACCATGATGATTATTCGCCCGATTAAGCCCAGTGATTACTCAGCGCTGTATAACATTGCAGAGGAATCCGGGATCGGATTCACGTCACTGCCGGTAAATGAAAGCTTGCTGCAAAGTAAAATCGCTGATTCACAAACGGCTTTCAAGGCACATATCAGTCAACCTGGCAACGAAAGCTACCTGTTTGTAATGGAGAATTCAGCGACAGGTGAAGTCGTAGGTACCAGTGGAATTGCTTCGAGTGTGGGACTTGATGACGCGTTTTATCACTATCACTTAAGTAAAGTGGTACACGCTTCCCGGGAGCTTGATATATACAATACAGCAGAAATTTTAACCCTGTGTAATGACTACACTGGCGTTTCGGAAATCTGCACCTTGTTTTTACGTGAGTCTGCCCGTCACGGTAATTGTGGTCGTTTTCTATCTAAAGTGCGCTTCTTGTTTATGATGGAACACAAAGCGCGTTTTGCTGAAACCGTTATTGCAGAAATGCGCGGTATCAGCGATGAAACAGGTAAGTCGCCGTTTTGGCAATGGCTAGAAGAGCATTTCTTCTCCATGGACTTCCCCACCGCAGATTACCTCACTGGCATAGGGCAAAAACAATTCATTGCTGAATTGATGCCCAAGTATCCGATTTACGTCAGTTTGCTTAGCAAAGAAGCCCAAGCCGTCATTGGTAAGGTCCATGACAAAACCCAGCCCGCCCTGCGTTTACTTGAGTCAGAAGGTTTTAGCTGCCGTGGTTATGTTGATATTTTCGATGCTGGCCCGACAGTAGAAGCCAACCTAACGCATATCCGTACCGCTCAGGCGAGTCGTAAATTAGCGATTAAGATAGACGAGCAAACCGTTGACTCAGATACAGAATATTTTGTGATCAACTGTAAAATCGCTGAATTTCGAGCTATCGCCACGTCTCTTAATATCGATGAAGCGAACGAACTAGCCATTATTTCTCAAGCGGACGCAGAGCAACTTGACGTGCAAAACGGCGATTTCATCCGTTTTGCCCCGACAACTTTCAAGGTATAAAACATGACACAACAAACGCATTATATCGCTGGTCAATGGCACGCAGGTCAAGGCCATGCTGTTGAATCAATCGACCCAGCAAAAAAAGTACAAATTTGGCACGCAAAGTCTGCTTCCGCCCAACAAGTAAATGAAGCCGTCAACAGCGCCCGAGCCGCAACAGTTTCATGGGCGACTTTGTCCTTCGAGCAGCGTTTAGCCTACGTGAAACGTTTTGCTGAATTGCTGGTTGAAAACAAAGACATGTTAGCGCTAACTATCGCCCAAGAAACAGGTAAGCCGTTGTGGGAAACCGCCACGGAAGTAGGCGCAATGATAGGTAAAATCGCGATTTCTGAACGTGCTTATCAGGAACGCACCGGCTTAGTTGAAAACCCGATGCCGGTAGGTAAAGCATTTATTCGCCATAAGCCCCACGGCGTAGTGGCTGTATTCGGCCCTTACAACTTCCCAGGACATTTGCCCAACGGGCATATTGTGCCTGCGTTGTTAGCTGGAAACTGTATCGTCTTTAAGCCTAGCGATTTAACGCCGCTGGTAGCCGAAAGAACCGTTCAGTTATGGGAAAAAGCAGGCTTACCCAAAGGGGTATTAAACCTAGTACAAGGTGAAGTAGAAACAGGTAAAGCACTAGCTGCACACCCTGATCTTGATGGCTTATTTTTCACTGGCAGCTCACGCACAGGTAAAATATTACACGAGCAATATGCGGGTCATCCTGGCAAAATATTGGCTCTTGAAATGGGTGGTAATAACCCCCTTATCGTTAAAGACGTCAGCGATATTGATGCGGCCGTACACGATATCATTCAATCCGCTTTCGTGACTTCAGGTCAACGCTGTACCTGTGCCCGCAAGCTATTTATCGAGAAAAACGAGCAAGGCGATGCCATTTTAGCTCGCTTGATTGAAGTTACCAAAAACATCAAAGTGGGTAATTATGACGCTGACGAGCAACCATTTATGGGGGCGATGATTTCTAAAAGTGCCGCAAATTCAATGGTTATGGCTCAGCAACAATTACGTGATTTAGGTGCAACCTCACTGGTAGAGCTAACGCATTTAGACACTGAATCAGGGTTTGTCAGCCCAGGTATCATTGATGTAACGGCTATGGTTGAACAAATGCCTGACGAAGAGCATTTTGGCCCATTGTTGAAGGTGATTCGTTTTGATGATTTCGACCGCGCGATCGAACTAGGCAACAATACTAAGTTTGGTTTATCCGCTGGACTGTTGTCAGATAGCGAAGACTTATATCAGCATTTTTATCAGCGCATTCGTGCTGGTATCGTCAACTGGAACCGTCCTATCACGGGTGCCAGTGGTGCGGCTCCATTTGGTGGCGTCGGTGAAAGTGGCAATCACAGAGCCAGCGCATATTATGCTGCAGACTACTGCGCATACCCAGTGGCATCAGTTGAACTGGAAAAAGTTGCTTTACCGGCAAGTTTAAATCCAGGCTTGAACTTCTAAACACTCAGTCGACTCATATGAGTACGTTTAGGTACACAACACATGAACATTAAAAGCCTGCTATGCAGGCTTTTTTACATTTGCAGCAATAAAAAAGCGATTTTAGGGGTGACATGAGATGGTTTACAAATTAAAATCAATTAATAATATAATAGTATTAATTAACTAATTATTAACATGGTGTGTCTAATGTCTAAATTTGATCCGGTAGATCATTCTCATCGTCGCCGTAATCCACTCACAAATGACTGGGTACTTGTGTCACCACACAGGGCTAAGCGCCCATGGCAAGGCCAGGTTGAAAAACCGCAACAAAACGACAGTGTCGCCCACGACCCTAGCTGTTTTTTATGTGCTGGTAATACCCGTATTAACGGCGAAGTGAATCCTGAATATAAAGATACTTTTGTATTCACTAACGATTTCGCCGCATTGATGAAAGACACACCTGCATCGGAACAAGTTAACGATGACTTATTCACAGTCGAAGCGGCTCGCGGCACCAGCCGCGTGATCTGTTTTTCACCTGCACATAATAAATCATTACCAGAGTTGCCCTTGCCTGCACTTGAAAAAGTCGTGCAAACCTGGTGCGACCAAGTCGCGGATCTGTCGAAAGAGTACGCTTGGGTGCAAGTGTTCGAAAATAAAGGCGCTGCTATGGGTTGCTCTAACCCGCATCCTCACGGACAAGTTTGGGCCAATGATTTTATTCCCAATGAAGTACGCAAAGCCGATGTGAATCAGCGCGCGTATTTTGACAAACACGCTAGCGCACTGTTATTAGATTACGCGCAAAAAGAATCAGCGAGTGGCGAACGTACAGTGGTCGAAACCGACCACTGGATAGCCGTTGTACCTTATTGGGCAGCTTGGCCGTTCGAAACCTTGCTGATGCCTAAATTCAGCTGTGCCCGCTTTGACGAAATGAATGATGCCCAGCAAGCTGATTTAGCATTAGCGCTGAAAAAATTGACGAGCCGATACGATAACCTATTCCAATGCTCTTTCCCCTATTCAATGGGTTGGCATGGCGCACCGCATAATACTGATGTGACAGAACACTGGCAGTTGCACGCACATTTTTATCCGCCGCTTTTACGTTCAGCTACTGTACGTAAATTCATGGTGGGTTATGAAATGATGGCTGAGCCACAACGTGACCTAACACCAGAACAAGCAGCTCAAAAGTTACAAGCACTCAGTGATGTACATTACAACGAAGCAAACGGAGCCTAGAGCAATGAAAATCATTTCTCAACAAGCAATTGATGATCTAAATGCCATCTACCAGCACATATTTGAAACTGCACCTGAACGTCATTTTCAAGCTCCCGGACGCGTTAATTTAATTGGTGAACATACTGACTACAACGACGGTTTTGTATTGCCCTGTGCTATCAATTACCAGACATTAGTTGCTGTTACTCCGCGAGAAGACAACTTAGTGCGTGTTGTCGCTGCCGATTACGACAATGAGCGTGATGAATTTTCCTTAAGCTCAGCTATTGAGCCACACCCTACTCAACTGTGGAGCAACTATATTCGCGGCGTCATTAAGCACCTTCAGCTACGTGGTTTACAGCTTAAAGGCGTTGATATGGTGGTCACGGGTAATGTGCCACAGGGTGCTGGGTTAAGCTCTTCCGCCTCACTGGAAGTAGCTATCGGCGAAACATTCCGTCAGTTATTTGATCTTCCATTAACCTCAGCAGATGTGGCGCTTAACGGTCAAGAGGCTGAAAACCAATTTGTAGGCTGTAACTGCGGCATTATGGATCAGATGGTTAGCGCGTGTGGCGCACAAAACAACGCCTTGTTACTCGATTGTCGCTCACTGGAAACTCAGCTTATCTCGATGCCCAAAGAACTTGATGTGGTTATCATCAACTCTAATGTTAAACGCGGTTTAGTTGACAGCGAATACAATACTCGCCGAGAGCAATGTGAAGAAGCCGCTAGGATCTTAGGAATAAAAGCCTTACGTGATATTAGCTTAACCGACTTACAAGCCCAAAAAGACAAGTTACCTGAAGTGGTTTATCGCCGTGCCCATCACGTGGTATCAGACAGCGAACGTACACTTCAAGCGGCAGATGCATTACGCGCCGGTGATGCAAAAACCCTATCGGCATTGATGGCTGAATCACATGCTTCCATGCGTGATGATTTCGAAATTACCGTCAAACCTATCGATTTTATCGTCGCAACCTTAGCAGAATACCTAGGTGAGCATGGCGGTGTACGTATGACAGGCGGTGGTTTTGGTGGCTGTATCGTGGCCTTAATGCCACGAGAAATGGTCGCTGGCGCTCAGCAGCTTATTGCCGAGCGTTATCATGCCGAGACAGGCTATCAAGAAACCTTCTATGTTTGTTGTGCAAGTGATGGTGCAGGTGAAGTCCGCTTTTAAGCGCTTATTCCTCGCTCAGTCCTTGTTATTCAAAATAAGGTAGTGGTTATCCTAGATAACTCACTACCTTTTTTTATGCCTGATGTTGTTAACCTAGCCTTAGCTTTTTTTGGCTACCGTGACTAACAACATCCCCCCTAAAATCCCCACGGATGACAACATTAAATGAGAAGTAATCGGCTCGTCCACCAGCAACACCCCACCAAATGCTGCGATTATCGGTACAGACAACTGACAAACTGCCGCCACACTATTATCCAATAGCGGTAAAACCTGATACCAAATTGCGTAGCCAATACCTGATGCAAGCGCACCCGATGCGAGTGCATAGGCAATGCCTTCAAACGTCAAATTAGCCGTGGGCATAAACACCGCCATTAATATTAACCCCAGTGGCAAACAACGAAGAAAATTCGCCCCTGTAGACTCAAGGGCATGAGTGGATTTAGCCCCTGCTAAACTGTACATACCCCAAGCTACGCCGGCGAGCGCCATCACTACCAAGCCAATGACACTGGGCGACGACAACTCTGGCAAAACAAAATAGACAAAGCTTAACAGCGAAATTAAAACCCCGACTGCCGCCATGATGCTCAACCTTCTACCACCGAACCAGCCAATAAACAGCATAGTGAATTGCACCGCAGCGAATAAAATCAATGCTCCTGTGGCGGTGGGAAGTGTCACATAAGCATAAGAAAATGCCCCAGCGTAGGCGAATAAATACGATGCTTGCCGCCAACTACCGTAGGCATTTAACGACTTGAAACTGCTGACACTCTTAGGGGCTTTAACTAACATGATAAGGCCCAGCACCAAAGCTGCAGACGCAAGACGAATACCAGTAAAGCTCATAGGGTCCATGCTCTGTTCATCTAACGCTAAGCGACAAAATACAGAGTTGGCGGCGAACGCTAACAGAGTCAAAAACGTTAATGAAACGAGGGATATTAATGACATAACTTACAGTAACAACCAAGTAGCTGTGCCTAAAAAGGCAAAAATCCCCACCACATCAGTGATGGTGGTCAAGATCACGCTACCGGCAAGCGCAGGATCAATATTCATTCGTTTCATCATGATCGGTAACATGGCACCGGCGAGTCCCGCCGCAATCATATTGATCATCATGGCAAAGGCAATCACGCCACCAAGCATCAAATCTTGTTTCCAAAGGGCAATAACAGAAGCAATAAGCAAGGCCCAAATCACCCCGTTAAAGAAACCGATGGCAAGCTCTTTACCGATCAACCATCGCGCATTGCTATCACTAACATGCCCCAAAGCCATGCCTCGAATAACCAAGGTCAAAGTTTGATTTCCCGCCGCACCGCCCATACTGGGCACTATGGTATTTAATATGGCTAATACCGCTAGTTGGCTTAAGGTTGCTTCGAACATATCGCTCACAGCTGCCGCCATTAATGCAGTAAACAGATTCACACCTAACCAAACGGAGCGCTTTTTGGTACTTTTAATAACGGGGGCGAACGTGTCTTCTTCATCTGCCAAACCCGCCATACTCATCATGGAGTGCTCTGCGCCTTCACGAATAATATCAACGACATCATCAATGGTGATACGACCAACCAAGTGATTTTCCTTGTCAACCACTGGGGCTGACAGCCAATCGTAACGCTCGAATAAGCTAGCTACCTCGTTTTCATTCATATCAACCGGCACAGTGACCGAGTCTTGCGTCATCAACTTTTCAACTTTGACAGTTGGCCTCGCCGTTAGTAATGCAATAACCGGTACACTGCCAATCAACTCGTCATTACGATTGACTACGTAGAAGGTATCCGTGCCCTTCGGAATGTTTCCTTTTAGGCGCAGGTAACGCAAAATCACATCCACCGTGACTTCGGGACGCAGCGTCACCGTATCTGTGTTCATGATAAAACCAGCGGTGTCTTCGCCGTAAGACAATGCCTGCTCGGCGCGCTGACGGTCTTGCTCGTCCATTGAACTTAAGGCGTCTTGAGACACGGCTTCAGGCAAACCACTGAGGGTTTCCACCAAATCATCGGTGTCCATTTCTTCTAGCGCATCAGCCAGAATTTCAGGCACCATTTGACGAATAATACCGTTGCGCACGTCCTCAGAAAGATCTTCCAGTACGTCACTGTATTGTTCTGGCTCGATTAACTGCCAGATTTCCGAACGCGTTCTGCTGCGGCTAGATTCAAGCAACAAGGCCACATCACAAGATGGCATAGTGCTCAGCATCTCGCGCACCTGTACTATCATCCCGTCGTTTAAGGCGAAGTTAATCTCTTCGATTTGATTGCTAAGTTTTTTTGCTTCTTTAGAATCAGGCATAGAATGTATTTACCTAGAAAACGTGTGCTTAACATCTTGATTTATGGATTATATTCTAATGGATGCTGGGCACGATAGCAGTACTAAAATTCTCCTTTTTTGTGATTTAATACCCAGCGATTGCATTATTTAAAAACACGGCCAATTTAACACTGGGCGCTCAGACCCATTTGCGCCACAATATTGCGCTTAATGTTGACTTAAGCTGTTACAGATACGCTACGCTTTTGCACAAATAGGGTATACACAATGCGAATTTTACTTGTTGAAGATGACATCTCTTTGAGTGATGCCCTTAGCCAATCGCTACGCAGCGAAGGCTATGCCATCAATAGTGTGGCCACTGGGGCTCAGGCACTGCTCGCCATCGCCACAGGTGAATTTACGCTGATGATTTTAGATTTAGGCTTGCCAGACATGGACGGGCTAGATGTACTACGCCAAGCACATCGCAAGAAACAAGGGCTGCCAACCCTCATTTTAACCGCTCGTGACAGCATGACTGACAAAATTACGGGGCTAGACACAGGGGCTGATGATTACTTAGCCAAGCCCTTTGATATGCAAGAATTGCTTGCCCGTCTTAGAGTGATGGAACGTAGGCTTGGCACAGCCGATAGCTCTATTGTCACAATAGGCGCGGTGACATTAGACTTAGCAAGTCATCAAATTCAGGTCGGTGGCGAGGCAAAAGAATTGTCCCGCAGAGAATTTATGCTTATTAAAGCTTTAATGGAAAATGCTGGACGCATCCAGTCAAAAAGTCAGCTTGAAACAAAACTGTATGAATGGGGTGATGAGTTATCCAGTAATGCCATAGAAGTACATATTCATAATTTACGTAAAAAACTACCAAAAGACTTTATTAAAACCATTCGTGGTGTGGGATATAGCGTCACAACCCGAGCGAGCACCTAAGCTAAATGTATTCCATTCGCCGCCAGCTAACTCTGCTGCTCATCGCATTGCTGATATTAATCACTTTCAGCGCAGCACTGCAGGGCTATCGCTCCAGTATGTTGAAGTCTTCTGAACTGTTTGATGCCGAATTGATTGCCCTTGCCAACAGTTTTGGTCAAGTCGCCTTGCTGCAACAGGCACAAACGTTTGATGCAGGAGACCAAATCGCGGTGCAGCTATGGAAAAACACTCAACTTTTTGTCAATTCAACCAATACCCCAACACATAAAATAGGCAAATTCGCTAAGGGCTACTCCGACAAAAATTTTTCCGGTAAGCGTTGGCGTGTTTATTCACAATCCACAAGCAACGATGACGTATGGGTAATGGTGGGCCAGCCGCTTCAGAGTCGCTTCGAGTTGGCGGATAAAATGATTATTTCCGCCATGGCTCCAATTATTTGGACCATCCCTCTATTAGCCGTGATCATTTATTTTGCTGTTAGTCGAGGGTTACGGCCTTTACGCAGTTTGTCTGACGCCTTGCGTCATCGCTCGCCACGCAACTTTGAGCCGCTTATATTAGACCAACCAGCAGTCGAACTCTCCCCAATGGTGACCACGCTCAACTCCTTGCTCGCTCGGTTACAAGCCGCTTTTGAACGAGAGCAACAATTTGCCTCAAACGCCGCCCACGAACTACGCACACCGTTAAGCGTGTTAAAAATAAACCTGCATAATTTACGTAAAGAAGCGATAAGCGACAGCAATACCCAGCGTATCGATAAACTCCATGAAGACACTGACCGCATGATACATGCGATAAATCAGATATTATTATTAAGCCGTACCAACCCAGAGTATTTTGAAGCTAACAGTAGTCAAGTTGATGTGTATCAAGTCGCCCAGAACGTCATTTCTGACATGTATACCAACATCGACAACAAACAGCAGACCATAGAGTTAATTGGTAAACCACAAGTCATATTAAGCAGTGAGTTTGCATTATTGACGCTGTTGCACAACTTAATTGGTAACGCGCATAAATACGCACCACTTGATGGTAGAATCCAAGTACAAGTGTACCAAGATGGTCAAGATGTGTTGATTCAGGTAGATGATTCAGGCAGTGGCTTAAACGACGATGAGTATGCCAAAGTGCTCGAGCGCTTTTACCGTTCAAGTAAACACATAGAGAAAAAGGGCCAAGGTATCGGCCTTGGCCTAGCGATAGTGAAACAAATTGTCGATTTGCACACGGGTCGTATCCATCTACAACGTTCTGCTTTAGGAGGGCTGTCGGTTCAAGTCTTCTTACCCCGGAGCAGAAAACGCGAGGTGAGCATTGCACAAGTATAAGTCCCCTCTCACGTTACTAATACTGTTGCACTCGGCGGCCGCTTTGGCCTTGCCCGAAATGACGATAACGATCCGCGACCATTTGTTCTACCCAGCGGAAGTTATTGTGCCTGCGGGCAAGAAGGTCAAACTAATTTTCATAAACCAAGATGATACACCAGAAGAAATCGACAGCTTCGAGTTAAACCGTGAAAAGGTTATATTCGGTAACGCCCAGGCCAATGTATTCATTGGCCCATTAGAAGAAGGGCAATACACTTTTTTTGGCGAATATCACCCAGCCAGCGCAGTAGGCAAAGTTATAGCCGTGTCACCTGAGACTTTCGACAATGCTCATTAACACAGTGGTTCTTTTCTTACGCGATGCACTACCGATTTTCGTACTCTTGAGCTTGCTGCGTGTTTACGCGAGCCCAAAATGGCGTCATCTATTGGCTGGTGTAGGCGTGGGGATCATGCTGGCAGCACTGGTCGTGGCGAATCAGCATACCGTCAGTCAGTGGTATCAGGGCTCTGGTTACGAGTTGCTCAAGTGCATCACGTTAATTACCGCTTACATGCTAGCAGCTTGGCTTATCATCAAAGAGCCAAAACACGTCTACTGGCTCGCAGCTACCATAGTAGCAGTATTTGTGGTGCCAAGAAGTGCAGATTTTTCTGTATTCGTGGTGGGATTTTGGTTTCAAAAAGATGCCCTAGTCCCCATATTGCTCGGCACAACTTTAGGTTTGGGGATCTGCGTCAGCGTAGCGGTTTTGCTCGATGTGCTACTTAGCAGTGTGACTAAATCTGCCGTTGTACGCACTGCTTTCGCATTGTTTGTGGCCGGTCAGATTGCAAACGTGATTTTATTATTACAACAAATTGACTGGTTAGCCGACCCAGGTCCTTTATGGAACATGGGTGTAATCATCGCCGATGAAAGTGAATACGGGCATCTGCTTAAGGTACTGATTGGCTACGAAGCCGCGCCCAGTAGTTTCTATTTACTCACCTTATTTATCGCTTTGCTTCTGCCCTTACTCATGCGAGCTATACGCTTATACGTGCAGCGCAATAGCCGTTCAAAACCGGAGTACCAAGCATGATCACCCGTCACGCCATGCTGCTCGTTTTCAGCCTAGTGCTTGTTACGACAACAGCTACCGCAGGTCATAAAATCATTAGTAACAATGTGGTAGATAAAATATATCACCCTTATGTATTACCCCTAGAACAAGAATTTGAATGGCGCTTTATGTCACGCCAAAATGATGATGGTAACTCATTGGTGCAACGACTTGCCTACGGCCGCTCGATTAATGAACGGGTCGCTGTTGAGGTCAACTTAGTCGGTGATCGTGATCAAAAAGACGACTTTGGCCTAGTCTCCTATGAGTTAGCAGCCAGGTGGATGATCACCGAACAAGGTAAGTATTTCGCAGATTGGGGCGCATTATTTGAAATTGAAAAAGAAGTACAAAGAGACGCTTGGGAATTCACTTCCGGCATACTGGTTGAAAAAGAATTTGGCCGAACAAGCATTACCGGTAACTACCTAGTGGTATATAAATTTGGCAATGTAGTGGATAACTCATTCCACTCTGAATTTAGAATGCAATATCGCTACCGTTTTATTCCAGAGATTCAACCGGCACTTGAACTATACACCGCAGAGGATTTTGTCGGCCTGGGCCCCTCATTTATGGGTATTCATCGCTTTGACGGGCAGAAGCAAATCAAATGGGAAATGGGTTTTATTGCCGGCTTAAATGGGGATAGTAAGGATCATACTCTGCGTGCATCAGTAGAGTATGAGTTTTAGCGTTTGTTTTATGTGCTGTGCGTACTTCATACCCTGCAACCACGAGGCATTTTCTGCACGAACATTATGCACTGAGAGCATTGTCATCCCCATCCTTAAGGCCTATAGCACTGCATGAAGTGCCTTGCCGGCACAATACCCACTCTAACAGATTGGTATAGGATATTTCATTTAGCGCCGTGAAGCGCAATACAGCCATTTCGGTATGAATGAATACCCGGTGCTGATAATTCTTTAGTAAGCAAAGGACTAACATTTAAAGGCTTAAAAAGCCGCGAAGATCGTTTGCTCCACACGGCTTTTTTGATGGGTTCTGTTTTATCTTATGAATTTACTCGGTGATAAATTCGGCTTGGTCTTTATCGGCAGTGGCTAGAGCGTCTTTGTCCCGTACGTTTTTTTGTACGGTTACCGCGGCGAATAGACTTAATACATAGGCCATGGCATAGAAGCCTTTTTCACTCAATGCTAATTCCGCGTTGTATAAACCTACGGCTAATAATGCGATAGCGAAGCCTGATGATGCCCATGATAAGGTTTGGTAAATACTTGAGGTTTTGATGCCCTCTGCTTTATCACGTATCGTTTTTTGTAGCGATACCATTGAGAACAAACCGTAGAGCATAATAATCAAGTAGTAACCTTTTTCGTTTAGTGGCATTTCTGCATTGACTAAGCCGATACCGTAAGCCACGGTACCAATAACTAATGCTGCTACCGATGCCAACGTATAAGATTTTGTAGGTGCTTGAATTGTCATTTGTTTGTCCCTTTTCATTTTGGTTAATTAAACCCGCGTCTTGCTGGGGTGGTGCTAATATGCCCTTTGGAATAGAGTAAATAAACCCTCTTGCTTTTTGTTGAGCATAACTACACCAAAAGTATATTTTTACGATACCCTGCTGGCTATATCATCCTGTTAACTCTTTATTGGTGCGCGAATCGATTGAAACGTCATATCTGTCATCGCTTCAAGTACTTGCCCGTTACGGCCTAAAATCACGCTTTGACTGGCTAAGTCGTATTTTGCTAAATACTGAGCAATTGATGTAAAGGTGACAGTTGCCACTTTACCTGCATGATCTTTGGTGGTGACATCATCTTGCAGCATCGAGCCAAACAGCAATTTAAAGCGACTCATGTGTACGCGCTGCGGTATAAAATACGCTTGGGTATTGGCTTTTAACTTTGCTATATCAGTCGTCTGATAGATGGCTGCATTTAGCATGTCTAATGTATGCTCCGTACAGTTTTGCAACTGGGCATTCATCGGGTTAGCAATCACCGAGTAGTGGTTGTTATGTAACTGCTGATTTTTGCCTGTCGTGATGATGTCTATTAAACGTGCTTGTATTTCCTGGGTAGGAATAATCACACCAGCTGTTAACTGATCTGCCCCCCAAAAGAAGTCCGCTGGGTAGTCTGTGATTAACTGACTTTTGTCGAGTTGCTCGGCCTTCTGGTAAAGGTTATAAATAGCGTAGCCCTTGACTAATTCACCGTCGTCTAGGGTGATGTCAGAGTACAGAGCCACCGCGGTATGCGTGAAACGAATCCCCCTTGGCAAGTTTTTTTGCGGTCGGCCTACTCTGGCAATAATAAACGCTCTTGCTCCCTGCCCTGCGGCATACTTCTCAACATTCTTAGCAAAGTTAATTATTTTATCAGGTTCATGGGTAGTGGTTTGCTTAGCTTGACTACCTGCTGTCGCGGTAAAGGCTACCGTTAAAGCAAGTACGGCTGCTGTGAACAGCTGCTTAAAAGGCATAGTCATGATTACTGACCTTGTTTATTAGTATTTTGGTTCTTAATTTGCGGATTCTTCATGTGTGTAGTGCTTTGAATTAAAACCACTTGATTCGGCGCAGGATCCACCGTGACCGTTGTTTCACTTATGACTAAAGGCGCGACCTTGGCTGGTTTACTTGCATGACTGTGTTTGACGCCACCAGCTGACTCGGCGATGGCACTGCCAGTGACTAAGCTTACGCCACCAGCGACGATCAAAGGGGCAGCAACAACCACACTGGCCACCTTAGCGGTTGATGCAACACCTTCGGTTAAAGCTAATGCTGAATGCTTGCTCGCCTGAGCGCTATGGTGAACCGAACCTTGAGCGTGCAACCCAGTCACTGAAAATGTAAGCGTAATAGCAACTAACGTGTTGATAAGGTTCATCGGTAATCCTTTTTGGTTTTTATTATGCTTGATAACGTTTATGTTCTCTTGATATGACATCGCCAAGGAACGAGATACAGACTATGTGCTGGTATTACCTGTGTAAACATTAACCATTTATGTATACTCAAGTGCGACCAAAAGTATATGAATACGATACCAAAGGGATTTATGAGCCAGATCAATCAAATCAGCAGCACCTTAAAGCAATTGCTACGTCAACATCAGATCACCTACAAAGACATTGCTGAAAAGCTCAATATGAGCGAAGCCAACGTCAAGCGAATATTCTCGACCAATAGCTTCGCACTCGACCGTTTAGAGCAAATTTGTGACATTCTGCAAATGAGTTTGTCTGATCTGTTTATCATCGCCCAAAAGCAAACCCAGCAGCTTACTCAACTCACCGAAGAGCAAGAAAACGAGTTGCTAGGCAACACCAAATTATTACTTGTGGCTGTTTGTGTGCGCGATGCGTGGACGTTTGATGAAATCATTCAATACTACGATATTGATAATCATGAGTGCGTTCAGCTATTAGCTAAGTTGGACCGCATAAAAATAATCGACTTACTGCCCAATAATCACTACAAATCACTGATTGCTCAAGATTTTAGATGGATCCCCGGAGGGCCGCTTGAGCGGTTCATGGAGCGTGAAGTCATGGTCAAGTTTATGGCGCCAAAAAAAGAAGAACCATGGACATTTAGGTTCTATCTCAGAGGACGGTATTCACAAACCTCGGTAGACATTATTCAGCGCAAGCTCAATCAGTTAACAAAAGAGGCCGCTATATTAAATCAAGAAGATGCAAGCCTGCCACTGGGGAAGCGACAGCACTTCGGGCTATTGATGGCCATGCGCCCATGGGAGCCTTCACTGTTTGAAAATCTGCGCAGGGAAATCCCATAAAAGATCAGAATAATTAGCCAGCGATCATTAGCTAAAACAATCGCTGTCAGTGAACCAAACCACTGGGACGTAGCGATGATGACACTACTGCTCATCCCGTAAAAAGACGAATTTATTGCCAACACTTTGCGCTTCGCTAAAGCGGTAGCCTGCGGTGTCAAATGCTCGCAGTTGTGTCACGTCACTCACTTGGTTTTGAATGATATATCTAGCCATTAAGCCGCGCGCTTTCTTGGCGTAAAAGCTAATGATTTTGTACTGACCATTTTTAAAATCTTTGAAGACCGGCTCGATAATGTCACCGTTTAGCACCTTAGGTTTAACGGCGCTAAAGTATTCCGTAGACGCAAGGTTAACCAATACATTGTCACCTTGCTCGGCCAGCGCTTGATTGAGCTTTTCCGTGATGATGTCACCCCAGAACTGATACAAATTAGTGCCACGCTCTGTGTCTAGCTTGGTGCCCATTTCCAAGCGGTACGCCTGCATCAAATCCAATGGTTTTAATAAACCGTATAAACCCGATAATATACGCATATGTTTTTGCGCATATGAGAAGTCGTTATCAGAAAAACTCGTCGCATCTAAACCCGTATATACATCTCCGTTAAAGGCCAAAATAGCCTGTTTGGCGTTATCGTCGGTAAAGGGCGCATGCCATGCAGCAAAGCGATCTGCATTTAAGCCTGACAATTTATCACTGATTTTCATTAACGAGCCGATTTGCGCAGGGCTCAGTTTGCGGCTGCGAGCGATTAACTGCTGACTGTGCTCCAGTAACTCAGGTTGAGTTGATGCCAGCGTACTTTCAACTTTTTCAAAATCGAGATTTTTTGCGGGTGATACTACAAGTAACATGTCAGTTCCTTTCACTTAATCAATTACGTTTATGATACCAATACGACGGCTTTGCTCAAACGATTAAAATAGATAAGCTTAATCATAAAATTTAATCATTGATGCATAGGGTATGGCTAAGGGCTACGACAGACCGCAAATATCAATATCACAATACGATTCAAGCCCAACGAAATAGCTCAATGTAGCTGTTCACTCTGTAGGGCGTCGACAAGGCAAGCATATTGCGCATCACTTTGCGCGCAAATAATGATTTTACGCAGATTATCATATTGAATGGACGCCTCGCTGACAGCACTGATCGCGAGCTGACAAAGGTGTGCGGCAGAGAGCATGCAGGGACCTGTACTCTCATGATTGCCCATCACCCTAAAGGCAATACTACGAATACCTGCCCCATCGGCGCAGTGCAGCGCTTGGCAATAACTTGAGTGAATTTGAGCTGAAGTATCTTTAGCAGAATCAGTAACATGGCTTATATTTAGCTGGATCACCACCTCTGCCAACCAGGGATCACTGGCGATCGTTTCGGCTATGCTTATCGACACACCATCAACACTTTGCCTATTCTCATCATGGCCTTTTGAGCTACTTAAGTAGCTACAAACGACTATGCTATCGACCTGTAGTTGGTTTATGTCTTCTTGTATTAGCGTTATTTTTGCTGCCATTGTGGGTCTTTTACTCGCGTATGCAGGTCAAGAGTTATATCCTATGCTACCTGTTTGTATACACCTGATCTCAGTTATTATGCCAAGGCAGTCTTGAATATATAATTCAACGACAGCATTGATTGTGGTGTGATCACCCCCCAATAATAGTCTGAGAACATATACATTTGTTGATTAAAATGTTGTAATTTTACAACATAATGAATTCGAGGTTAGCATGTCCAATCAGTTACAAGCGTTACGCGATATCACCACAGTGGTTGCCGATACCGGCGATATAGAAGCGATTAAGAAGTATCAACCTGTTGATGCCACTACCAATCCTTCATTGTTACTAAAAGCAGCGGAAATGGAGCAATACCGCTCGCATCTTGAAAGCGCCGTCGCTTGGGCTAAAGAACAATCGAATGATGCTCAGCAGCAAATCATTGATGCAGGCGACAAGTTGTCCGTCACCATAGGTACTGACATCGTTAATATCGTTCCGGGTCGTATCTCTACTGAAGTAGACGCTCGTTTGTCCTTTGATAGCCAAAGCAGCATCGAAAAAGCTCACAAGCTTATTGCCTTATATAAAGATGCAGGTATCGACAAAAGTCGTATTCTGATCAAATTGGCGTCAACTTGGGAAGGTATTAAAGCCGCCGAGCATCTAGAAAAAGAAGGCATCAACTGTAACCTAACACTCTTGTTCAGTTTTGCCCAAGCCCAGGCTTGTGCTGAAGCTGGCGCATATCTGATTTCACCTTTTGTTGGTCGTATTCTTGATTGGTACAAAGCAAAAACCGGTACAAGCGAATACGCAGCAAGTGAAGATCCTGGCGTTCAGTCAGTGACGAAAATTTACAACTACTATAAAGAGCATGGTTACAAAACCGTGGTTATGGGCGCAAGCTTCCGTAATATCGGTGAAATTACCGAGCTTGCCGGTTGTGACCGTTTGACGATCAGTCCGGGATTATTAGAAGAGTTATCGAATACGACGGCTCCTCTTGACGTTAAATTAAAAGACAACGGCGCAACCAAAACCCCTGGTCAGCCTCTTGATGAAGCAGCGTTCCGCTGGGAAATGAACCAAGATGCAATGGCCACTGAGAAACTGTCTGAAGGCATTCGTAACTTTGCAGCCGACCAAGTTAAACTTGAAACCCTGTTAAAAAGCTACCTGTAATACAGGCAAGAGGAAAAGCGCGTCTGATTAGGCGCTTTTTTTTACGTTATATGTTCTTTATTAAACCCAAAGGAGTCCTGCATGACTGCGTTGACTAACACCCCTACTTGGCAAAAGCTTGCTTCATTAGCTGAAGATGTTAAACAGCAACACATGCGTGACTGGTTCGCGAGCGATTCGTCTCGTGCGAAAAAATACCAGCAGACTGCCTGCGGTATCGAGTTAGATTTCTCTAAGAATCTTATCACTGATGATGTAATGAAGGCTTTGTTCTCACTGGCCGGCGAAAGCCAAGTCACGCAAAAACGTGATGCTATGTTCAAGGGCGATATTATTAATCACACCGAACAACGTGCAGTGTTGCACACCGCTTTGCGTAATTTTTCTGGCCAGCCTGTTTATGTTGACGGTCAAGATGTGATGCCAGAAGTACTGGCCTGCCAAGAAAAAATCAAAGACTTTGTTGCTAGCATTCACAGTGGCGAGCGTAAAGGCTACACAGGTAAAGCCCTAACACAGATAGTCAGCATAGGTATTGGTGGTTCGTTCTTAGGTCCTAAAATCATGTCTGAAGCCCTTAAACCATATTGGTTTGATGGGGTGACAGTACATTTTGTTGCAAACGTTGATGCGTGCCACATTCAAGACGTACTCGCAGACCTAGATCATGAAGAAACCTTAGTGGTAATGTCTTCTAAGTCCTTCACGACACAAGAGACCTTACAAAATACCTTAACCGCTAAAGATTGGTTCTTACAAGCCGGCGGTACGCAGCAAGATATCGCTAAGCACTTCATTGCGGTGTCGTCGAACATCAAAGCCGCTACTGATTTCGGTATGGCAGAAGACAATATATTCCCCATGTGGGATTGGGTTGGCGGACGTTATTCCTTGTGGTCTGCCATAGGCTTACCCATTGCTTTGACCATGGGCTACGACAATTATCGCCAGTTACTTGAAGGCGCTTATGCCATGGACGAGCACTTTAAAACGGCTCCCCCTGAGCAAAACTTACCTATGCTTAGCGCCTTATTAGGTGTGTGGTACATCAATTTTTTTGGTGCCCAAAGCCATGTGCTTTTACCTTATTACCATTATTTACGTGGTTTCCCCGCTTATGTTCAACAGCTCGATATGGAAAGTAATGGTAAAAACATCTCTGGTGACACTACCCAGGTTGATTATGCTACAGGCCCTATTATTTGGGGTAGTGAAGGCACTAACGGTCAACACTCATTCCACCAGCTTATTCATCAGGGTACCTTGCTGATCCCTGCTGACTTTATGCTGCCATTGAATGTGCCCAATCAAGACAATACCCATCATGCGATGCTCGCTTCAAACTGCTTTGGTCAAACTCAAGCATTGATGCAAGGCAAAACCTTTGATGAGTGTTACGCCGATCTTGAAGGTAAGGGCTTAGATGAAGCGGAACGGGTTAAATTAGCCACCCATAAAACCATGCCGGGCAACAAACCAAGCAACACCTTGTTGTTTGAACAAATGGATCCAAAAACCCTAGGTTCACTGGTCGCGATGTACGAACATAAAGTGTTTGTTCAAGGAGCGATATGGGGCGTAAATTCATTTGACCAATGGGGCGTAGAGCTTGGTAAAGAATTAGGTAATCAGGTGTTAGATAAAATCGTTAACACAGATACGGCCTTGTCTTTTGATAGCTCAACCAATGCATTAATCGCACGTTTCAGGCAAGCTAACGCTTAAATTCACCGTGTGATGAGTAAAATAAAAAAGAGACCTTAAAGGTCTCTTTTTTATTTATTCTGCTTCACATTAAGAATATTAGCCCACTACAACGAAGCGAGTACTTACAAACCGATTCAATAATCGATGCATTAAGTACACGGCCGTCAATGTCGCCGCGACAGATACCGAAACTGAGGTAAAGCGGTACAGAGCGTTGTACACTAAATCCTGCTGGGGTGATAAATACTGACCGAATAAAATCCCCATAGTCGTCATAGCACCAAAGCCTGCACCTGACCCGCCGCCTTCTAGCATGTGATAACGAGCAAACAACATAACGCTTACCCACAAAGCAATACTGACAAACCATAGAATACTGCTGTGGTCGAGCAATACGAATTGCCAAGCTAAGCCAATATTACACCCGATAAGTGTGCCTATGGCGCGATTAAGCGCAGAGCGTCCCGCTCCGTACCAATTCAAAGGAAATAGGATCAGTACGGATGAAACCTGAGCTGAAAGTGAGTCTTGTAAGTCCAAAACTTGAAACACGATAAAAGACAATGTGGCCACTGTGGTCGCCAAGATAACTTCATGGCGGCGATTGCTATCAGGTTTAGTGATCACAGGTGGCTTTGCCCTAGCCTCTACGTCAGGAAAAAGAAAATGCATAAACATCGCGAGCAAGATGGTAAGTATGCTTGCCGCCACGTTAGACATGACTAAATCACTTACCGATGCACTGCTGTAACTAGCAAAGTGTAATTGCATTGATAATCCCACCATACCCACGGCGCCAAATAAGAAGTTTGCCCCGTTAGACATGCAACGAAACATGAAGGCGAATATCATAACAACAGCTATGGTCATGGGAATGGGTTGATCGCCAAACATCCCTTGAACCACAAAAACAAACGCGGTGACCAACGCCGCATTTGCAAGGAATTGGCGAATAATGTGGCTATTTAGGATGGGCACCAAACCTAAGAGCAACATAGGGTAGACCGTAAAAAAGGTCCCGTAATTCCAGCCCATCAATTTACTAATTGTGAAGCCAAGCGTCGCGCCAAAGGCGACGCGCAAACATTGGCGCACTTCATTAGCCGTTAACGCACGATGAGCTGGCCGGCTGACACTCCCCTTGCGGATAAAGGGCAGCCGTAATTGAGGTTTTAACATCAGCTAGGCCTAGTAAATGTAGTGAATAACACTGATAACCTGCGCTTGCAGCGAACCTAACCAGCTGGCTAAACCGCCCACCGGATGAAGCTGTACCGTCGCTCTAGCGCCAGAGGGCAAGGTCTTTAGCAACGACTGATTTTCCTTTAGCACAATGTGCGTACGCATGTACTGTGCATCACGTACCCAGCGATCCGAGTTTTCCGGATTCGCTAACGAGCCATCAGCACTGAGCTGACCATCTTTCACGCCAGCATCGATAGCGACTACCCGACCTTGAAAGACCTGCCCCGGATGCGCATCAAATACAATTGAAGCATCATCACCAATTTGCACATGACTCAACGACTTTTCTCTAAAGTCGGCCACAATATCCCCTTTCTCGACTACCACGGCAGCCACGGCAGAGCCAGCTTGTGCGTAGTTACCAGGCTGTAATTGCAAGTTGCTCATCTGGCCTTTTACTTGGGAACGCACATCCGCGTATTGCAACTGTAATTGGGCATTTTGTAGGGTATTTTGCGCTTGGCGAAGAAGTAAGTTTTCACCACCGCTTTTACCCCGCTGTGCCTGATAGTTAATCACATCAGCTTGGGTAGCCTCGACTTGTGCCTTTGCAGCTTGATAGTTGGCTTTAGTTTGGTCGTACAATTGACGAGACACAGTATTCGATTTAATGAGACTGTCTACCCGATCAACTTCAAGCGCTAACTCGTCCACATCCGCTTTAGAAGCCACGACTTGCGCTTTTGCAGCCGTAATCGCTGCGTCTAATTGCAAGTTACTTTGGGTTGCACTTTCAATCGCCAGCTGCGCCTTTTCAACCGCGATTTCATAGGGACGTTTGTCTAAACTAAACAACACTTGGCCAGCTTCTACATTTTGGTTATTTTGTACATAAATGGTTTCCACTTGCCCGCTTACTTTTGAAGATATGTTCACCACTGGGTGTAACACTCGAGACTGTGTACTTACTGGCATCCAGAGATCCGCAACTAGAAAGTATATGAATGACAAGGCAAATATCGCCAATGCGATATGCACCCAACGTTTAAACATTTGATCCGGCGCCATGATTATTTGTCTCCTTCCATTGGCTTGTTGAGTAAAGCACTGGCGTTACTTTCTATTTTTTTCAGGACATTGAACATCCCATCAAGCTCCTCATCTGTAATGCCTTGTGTTAGCTCGCTACGTACTGACCCAACATAAGCGTCCAACGCTTGTAGCTGTGTGTTACCTGCTTGGGTGAACCATAAACACTTACAACGACGATCACTTGGGTGTTCCCGACGTTTCACTAAATTAAGTTCCACCAGCTGATTGACCGTCCTATTTAGCGATGGCATTTCGATACCCAGCTCACTGGCCAACGTATGTTGGGATGTGCCCTCACCTAAGGTTTTCAAATTCATCATGACCGCCCACCGTGCCTCGGTCATTCCCAACGGTTTAACCGACTGCGAGATGGCACTGCGCCATAAACGAAACACTCGCCCTAACAACCAACCCAAAGCTGGGTTATTCAATTTTCTGTATTGACCTGTCGTATCTGACATATGAACCTCAAATCACTATTCGTTCGCATTGGATAACAGACGCGCTTATTTACTTAGCATGCTAAGTATTATAGGGGTTGAAGTTTACTTAGCAAGCTAACTAATAATTTGAAACATTTTGTCGACAAGTTTTTACAAAATTGGGAAAAGAAGGGGGTTAGGTTAATGCCAGTGGAGCACTTTCACGAATCGATGATGTGAAAATACCGTTAGTCACGAGGAAACTGGTAAGTAAATGAAGCTTGAATGGACGCTATAACCTAAAATGTTAAATCAACACATAAATAAGGTCAGTATTGAAAGCCACCCAAGCCATTGATTAGCTGCTAGCAATGAAATGGCGCTAATTTAACGCCTGGTCGAGAACCACTTTAAAACGTGAAAAATCTTCTATTTGCGGAAGGTGCCCTAAACCATCAAGTTGATATAATTTTCCGTTTTTAAGCCGTTTTACCGCACGCTCTCCAAGCAAGTCATATCGGCCCAGCTCGTAGGTATTATCGGCTTTTTGCCAGTTACGGCCTGGCCCAGTTCTATCTCGGGTGCCTAAAATCAAGCTTGTAGGTACGCCCAGAGCATTAAATTCCTCAATGACTGGCTGAGTAAAGATCATGTCGTAGGTTAACGCGTTCACGTGAGCTATGGTGTTTTTGTCGGGTCCTTGGACTTGACCGATTAAAAAATAGGTCAGTTGGGCATATTGTTGCTTCCACTGGCCGGCATAATAATTTTTCTGTTGATAGGCCTGAATCGATTGGGCGTTTTTTTTCAATTCTTGCTGATAAAAGAAGTCCACATCTTTATATTGTGTATATAACAGATAGTTCTCAAGACCAATGGGATTAACCAAAACCAAGCGGGATGTATTGTCTGGAAACATCAACGCAAAGCGACTTGCCAGCATTCCGCCCATTGAGTGCCCTACCATAATACTTTTTTCTATGCCCAAAGATTCCATTAATGCATGTGTATGACTGGCTAAAGCGGCAAAAGAATATTGATAGTTCGTTGGCTTCGATGACTTACCAAAACCAATTTGATCTGGGATGAGCACCCCGTAACCCTGCTGGTGTAAATAGTCGGCTGTAGACTGCCAGTAGGCTCCGTTAAAGTTCTTACCGTGCAGTAAAACAACGACTTCTTTGTTTGACGTTGCGGGTAAGTACATATACGCCATGTCTAACGACTGGCCTTGGGACCGGAGCGCAAAGTGAGCAACACTAAAGGGGTAAGTCACTTCACTCAAGGTGGCATCGTATTGCAACATCTTAAGTTCATCACTTTTGGCAAAGCTAGGTACGCTAAACAGTATGCAAGCGACTAAATACAGTATTTTCATATCGTTCCTTAAGCTAGCGCGACTATGTTTTGAGAAAACGGCAGGGCAAATCAGTCGCGCTAATATGATTATTAGTCATTTCAAGGCTATCACAGAGCGACATTTCAAACTTAACCATAACGTAATAGCAAGTGTCTAAGTTGGTTGCCCTCATAACATAAGGCTAGCGAACTCAAGGTCGAGACGTTGCCGCCTCATACTCACCCTCTGCGCTGAGCATACGTAAGCTTTCTTCAGCTAACCCCGCACCGGCTTCCGTAAACATATTGAAAACGTAATCTGTTCCTGTGGCCGTGAGTTTTTCAACTTCATCATCATAACGGGCAATGGCGGCGATTTTGCCCTGATACTGAGCAACACGAAGCTGCTGGGTGATATGCGCCGTATCTTCAATAGACGGTAATGCCAGCAATATTAACTTCACGTTTGTTGTGTCGACATTTTCCCACATATCGGCATCTTCACCATCACCGACAATCACTTTTAAACCGTCTTCTTGCAGTTTCCGCACACGTTGAGGATCGGCGTCTACCCCACACAATTCATCCCCCAATGAGGGCAACAATGCGCCAAAAGCACCTCGGCCGACTCGACCCATACCTATCAAGAGCACGCTTGCGCCATCTGGTTGTTGATAGATATCCTCTTTCAATCTAACGTTACTTTCATATTGGCGCAGAAGATCTTTGAGTTTCAAATACTGACTGTGCGCTGTTTTATAGCGCAAACTGGTAAACACAAAAGAAAAAGACACGCTCAACGCGACGATCACCAACCATTGAGGGCTTAGCCAACCAGAACTGACGGCTAACGCGGCCACAATCAAACCGAATTCACTAAAATTACTCAGCACCAAACCTGACAAATAGGCGGTACGGGCGCGTAACTTGAACTGCACAAAAGTGGCAAAAAATAACAAAAACTTGAGCGGTACTAGTAGGCATAATAATAAGGCAATGATGGCCATTTCCAAGTTAGGTAAAGCAATCAATCCAATGGACAAAAAGAAACCAACTAGAAACAGATCTTTAAAGCTCAATAGGGATTTACTTAGCTCAGCAGCTTTGACATGGGGTGCTATCAACATACCGAGAATTAATGCCCCTAGATCACCTTTGACACCCACTAAGTCAAATAAGTAATAACCACCCAAAGCACACAAAAAACCCGTTAAAGGTAATAACTCACCGTGACCCGCACTGTTGATAATGCGATACAATATAGGGCGCGCAAACCACAAGGCGAATAAAGCAAACGCCCATAGCGTGGGCGTTTTACCCGCGGCAAAGACTAAAAAGAGTACGGCGAAAATATCTTGCATGACCAACACGCCAATGGCAATTTTACCGTGTCGGGTTTTCATCTCACCACTTTCTTCGAGTATTTTGACCACACACACTGTGCTGCTGAAACTTAACGCAAAGGCGAGTAGCGCAGCCTGCTGAAGCGTCATATCAGCGAAATACGACAGACCGAGATAACTTAAAGCAAAAACGATCCCGGTAACCAAGAGCACCCAAATTAGCATATGTTGAGCGCTGGTCACCCACACTTCAGGTTTTAATAGGTCGCGAATATTGAGTTTTAAGCCAATAGTAAAAAGCATTAGTGTAATGCCTAAATCCGCCAGCGACTGCAGGTTGTCTGAACTTTCAAAGCCAAAGTAATTCAGTAAAAAGCCCGCAGCTAAAAAACCAATCAGTGGCGGTAATCCCAACTGTTTCATACTTAGGCCGCCCACAAAGGCGAATAAAAGCCATACAATTTCCATTTATACTACTACATAAGATTATTTTGCCCGTAGCATGGCAACTTTGAATGATTAATCAAGGGGCAAGATGCAGGTTCAAGAGATTATTGTGTGATGACAACTAACTTATGCGACTAATCACAAAAATAGCCTTGCCACGGCCTTATCCGCTAAAATGCTTTCTAGTTAAAAAATAAGCTATTTTGTTACCTCAGCCCCCTATACTGGTCACTATCACGCCACCACCGTCAAAAAAACTTCACCAAACGTTAATAAAAAGTTAAGAAATGTATTCTATTTTAAGCCTGCCTATGGTAAAAAATATTTGAGTTTTCACTCTGATAGCAAAGTGAAAATTCAAAGTTTTCAATGCTATACATTATGAAATAATGGAGATCTCAATGGATACATCTGAATTATTAACTGTAATTGATAACGAATCCCGTCCGAGCAAAACAAAAACAACAAAAAGAAAGTGGAGAGAAATCGAAACCATTCATGATCGCTACAAATTGCGACAAGAGTTACGCGAATTGGGCATGACCCAAACCGACGAATTAGAAATGTTTTAACCGTCTATGAAAAAACCGCTGAGACTAACGTCCCAGCGGTTTTTTTAGTTTTACATATTACCCTTGCACACCCGAGAAATTAACCCAGCTTGTCTGTGGCAATCTTATAGCGTGGATCTTCGTTCAGATTCATTTCCACGTAGTCTTGAGCTTTACTCATTAGCGCACGGCATTCAGCAGAGATATGCCTGATATGCAGCTTTTTACCTTGCTGCTGATACTTATCTGCTAACGAATCAATTGCATCGATACCCGATGAATCCCATACCCGAGAGTCATTAAAATCTATTACTACGTCTTGAGGATCATTTTGCGGGTCAAACAAATCTTTAAAATAACTCACTGAGCCAAAAAACAACGGTCCCTGAAGCTCGTAGACTTTCCAACCATCATCATCTGTATGGGTTTTCGCCGAAATATGCTTAGCGTGTTTCCAAGCAAAGACTAATGCGGATACGATAACCCCCACCACAACAGCGATGGCCAAGTCGGCTATTACGGTAACTGCGGTGACAAGGAAGAGCACAAAGGCGTCTTCTTTATTCACGCCGCGAATGATGCGAAACGAAGCCCACTCAAAAGTACCGATAACCACGATAAACATAACGCCTACTAATGCGGCTAATGGGATCATTTCAATCAAAGGTGCCGCAAACAAGATAAAGCCAAGCAAGACTAGCGCTGCGGTGATCCCTGATAAACGACCACGGCCACCTGAATTAATGTTAATCATGCTTTGGCCAATCATGGCACAACCGCCCATTCCACCAAAAACACCATTAACTGTATTTGCCACACCTTGGCCAACACACTCGCGATTACCACTTCCCCGGGTATCGGTCATTTCGTCGATTAATGACAGCGTCAACAACGATTCAATCAATCCAACTAGCGCTAAAATAATTGACGTCGGTAGAATGATATACAAAGTTTCTAAGCTAAAGGGCACGATAGGGAAAGCAAACGTGGGTAATTCCCCCGCTAGGGTTGCACTTGCTTTTTGGTCCGCAGGCAACATGTCTCTGACAAAGTCGATAACCGTGCGCGCTTCTAAATCTAACCCGTGTACTAATAAGGTCACGGTTACGATAGCAACCAATGAAGCAGGCACCGCTTTGGTTAATTTAGGTAACAAGAAAATAATCGCCATAGTCAGGCCGACCAAACTAAGCATGTAGTACATTGCACTACCTTGCATCCATACTTGCTCACCTAAGCCATTCATTATCTTAAATTGACCCAACTGGGCTAAGAAGATCACAATCGCTAAGCCGTTCACAAATCCAAGCATCACAGGATATGGCACCAAGCGTATAAATTTACCGAGCTTAAATACCCCAGCAAGTATTTGCAGCACACCTGCTAAGAGGACAGCGGCAAATAAATATTGCACACCATGCTGGGCAACTAATGCCACCATCACCACAGCCATTGCACCTGTGGCGCCAGATATCATCCCTGGACGGCCGCCAATGGCTGAGGTAATTAACCCCATCATGAAGGCAGCATATAAGCCAACCATAGGTTCAACACCTGCTACAAAAGCAAAGGCTACCGCTTCGGGTACCAAGGCTAACGCAACCGTGATGCCAGAAAGCACATCGTTTTTGACATTACTGTCACGATTGCCTGTTAGATCAATCATTCAATTTCCTCAATTTTCACAGAACACTATTAATATGCGGTTATTTTACCAGCAAAATGCAACAAGGTGTTTTAACAGTTTGTTAAACCGTGATTTTTTCGTGCCATTTTGGCTTATTGGTGATCATTGGGCATAAAAAAAGCCGGAAAACCGGCTTTTTTATAATAAAATTGTATTTACGCAATGATATCAAGTAGCTCAACATCAAAGACTAGCGTACTGAAAGGCGCTATTGCACCGCCAGCACCTTGCTCGCCATAGGCCAAGTCGTGTGGAACGAATAAACGTAATTTAGCACCCACTTGCATAAGCTGAAGCGCTTCGGTCCAACCTTTGATCACGCCACCGACTGGAAATTCAGCTGGCTCACCACGATCGTAAGAACTATCGAATACAGTTCCGTCTAACAATGTACCGTGGTAATGCACACGAACAGTCGATGCAGCCGTTGGTGTATCGCCATTACCCGCGTTGACCACTTCGTACTGCAAGCCACTCTCAGTCACTGTCACGTCATCACGCTTAGCATTTTCAGCTAAAAACGCAATACCCGCTTCCTGTGCTTCAGCGAACTGCTCGTTCTTGGCCGCTTGCATACGCTGATGGATTTCATTGAATGCTTCACGTAGTACGTCGTTTGTTACTTGTGCAGGTTGCAAGTTAAATGCATCAGCTAGGCCTTCTTGTACGGCAGAGATGTCTAAACCGTCAAAAGGATTGGCGCGCAATTGCTCACCCATTTGAAGACCAATACCGTAGCTTGCTTGAAGCTCAACACTTGTAAATTTATCTGTCACAATGACTCCTAAAATTTGAAAAAGGGCATGAAACCACACCGCTTCGCAGAAAAATGGCCGATATGGTATCACAAAGCATTCGTCGATTTAAAAAAGCATCCATACCTGTTCATTCAGTAACCAATACTGAAAACTTTCAGGTTCAAAAACACCTATCCCTGATGCCAACTTTAAGGTAAAAGTATGCATCTTTTTAATAAGCTTAAATGTCACGTTTTTAGACAAACCATCACTTTAACAGTATGGTAACGGGCTGTTTTTAGCATTATTCTTTAATCTTCTATTATTCCAGCGGAGGCACCAGTGCCAAAAATTCTAGACTCACAACTCAAAGAAACCGTACGTAGCTTAGGTTCAACGTTAGGTGACATGATCCGAGCCCAATTAGGCGATGAGTGGCTGCAACGAATAGAAACCATAAGATTAGACGGACGCCAATCTTATCAAGGTGACAGCGACTGCTCTGACAAACTTAAAACATTGTTTAGCGAACTCGAAGACGAGCAGCTATTGGTCGTGGGACGTGCATTCTCGCAGTTTTTGAACTTGGCGAATATCGCCGAACAAGAGTTTAACAGCGCTAATCATGATCAAGATTCCATTCAAGAATTGTTCAATCATTTGGACAAAGACAATGTATCAGCGGAAACCTTTGAGAAAGCGGTAAACCAACTCAGTATCGAATTGGTGTTAACGGCGCATCCTACTGAGGTGACTCGCCGTACGTTGATCCATAAACACAGCGAATTAGCCCAGTGTTTACGTCAAATACATCAAACCAGTTTGTCAGATATTGAACGCGACAAGATCCGCACTCGTATTGCTGATTTGGTTGCTCAAGCCTGGCACACCGAAGAAATTCGTACCGTGCGCCCTACCCCTGTAGATGAGGCACGTTGGGGATTTTCTGTAGTAGAGAATTCATTATGGGAAGCTGTACCTGATTTCATACGTGAACTAAGTGCAAAATTCGAAGCAAAATATGACCTTGCTCTGCCGCTAGATGCAGCTCCGGTCAAAATAAGCTCGTGGATGGGTGGAGACCGAGACGGTAACCCATTCGTGACATCCAAAGTGACGCAACAAGTATTGTTGTTGGCCCGTAAGCGCGCAGCTAAGCTTTTCGCGCAAGATGTTGATATGTTGCAAGTTGAGCTATCAATGAGCGATTGTGACGACACTATTCGCGCGCAAGTTGGCGATGAACTTGAACCCTACCGTGCTCTATTACGCCCACTATTAACAACCTTAACGAATACCAAAAACGGTATCGCTGAGTTTTTAAACGGTGAGTCAGTTGACGGCAGCAAATGGATTGCCAGCAAAGAAGAACTGCTTACGCCATTGATGTTGTGCTACAACTCGTTGCAAGCATGCGGTATGAACGTGATTGCCGATGGCCGTTTGTTAGATACCATTCGCCGCGTACATTGTTTTGGTGTTCATCTGCTTAAATTGGATATTCGTCAGGATTCTGAACGTCACGCAGACGTGTTCAGCGAGCTAACCCGTCATTTAGGTATGGGTGATTACGCCAACTGGAGTGAAGAAGACAAGCAAGCGTTTTTATTGAAAGAACTGAGCTCGAAGCGCCCATTGTTCCCAACTAAATGGCAGCCTTCTGCGGATGTTCAAGAAGTCATAGATACCTGTAAAGTGGTCGCCAAGCACAGCGAAGAAGGCTTTGGTATTTACATTATATCCATGGCGAGCTTGCCTTCAGACGTACTTAGTGTGCACCTTTTATTGCGTGAATTTGGCGTGACATGGCCAATGCCTGTTGCCCCTCTGTTTGAAACACTTGATGATTTGAATGCGGCTTCCGGTGTTATCGACGCCTTAATGAACATCGACTGGTATCGTGGTTATATTCAAGGTCATCAGTACGTCATGATCGGTTATTCTGATTCAGCCAAAGATGCCGGCGCTATGGCTGCAGGTTGGGCACAATACGAATCTCAGGAAGCGCTTGTTGCTGTTGCTGAGAAATTCGGCGTTGAATTAACCTTGTTCCACGGCCGTGGTGGCACAATTGGTCGTGGTGGATTACCTGCACATGCAGCTATTCTATCTCAGCCTCCAGGTTCGTTAAGCGGTGGCTTCCGTGTTACCGAGCAAGGCGAAACCATTCGTTATAAGTTTGGTATGCCGCAATTGGCTCAGCGTAGCCTGTCGTTGTACGCCAGCGCCATATTGGAAGCATTAATTTCGCCGCCGCCTGCACCAAAACAGGAATGGCGTGATTTAATCACCGAAGTTGCAGCAAATGCACGTGATAACTACCGTAATACGGTACGTCACGATGAGAACTTCGTGCCTTATTTCCGGGTTGCCACGCCTGAGCAAGAGCTTGGTAAATTGCCACTAGGTAGTCGCCCAGCAAAACGTAAACCCAGTGGTGGCATAGAAAGTTTACGTGCCATTCCATGGATCTTCGCATGGGCGCAAACACGTTTAGTCTTGCCATCTTGGTTAGGTGCCATGAAGTCTGTGCAAACAGCAATTGATGCCGGAAAACGTCCGCTTATCGATGACATGCTGCAAAACTGGCCATTCTTCCACTCACGTTTTTCAATGTTAGACATGGTGTTTGGTAAAGCCGATCCTCGTATCAGTGCTGAATATGACAAACGCTTGGTGCCTGAAGAGTTGCGTCATTTAGGCGATGCACTGCGGGATGAACTTAACATGAGTATGAGCCTGTTGTTGGATGTACTTCAACAAAAAGAAGTCATGGAATCAGACCCCAAAGGCAATGAGTCGATGAACATTCGTGCCGGTTACTTGCAGCCACTACACTTCTTACAAATAGAATTGTTAGAACGTATTCGTGCCAAAGGTGACGAAGCCGACCCAACCCTAGAGCGCGCCATGATGGTCACCATTGCCGGTATCGCCGTAGGTATGAGGAATACAGGGTAGTACGCTACGGGGTAATACCTTAGCAAGCCTCAATACCTGCAGATTAAATTCTTATTTAACTGCAGGTCATACACATCACTCCAATATTAGCTGTCTCGGATAATCCTCCGAGACAGCTTTATCCATTTAGGTATAATCATTTATTATTCCCCCCTTCACGCGACACAACTAATTTAGCTTATGGCTATTATCCCGCCCTATTTAATACCAATGACACCTGTGACTTTCGAACAAGAAATAAAACGCAGCCGCTTTATTACACAACTGGTGCATACACCCGGTATTGCAAGTGCGAAAGCGTTCATTCAGCACGTCAAAGACAAGCACTCAGGAGCTCGTCATCACTGCTGGGGATTCGTTGCTGGTGCGCCCAGTGATCCAATGCAGTTGGGGTTCAGTGACGATGGTGAGCCAAACGGTACCGCGGGAAAACCGATACTCGCTCAGTTGCAAGGTAGTAAAATAGGAGAAATCACCGCCGTGGTCACCCGCTATTCCGGTGGGATAAAATTAGGGACGGGCGGCTTAGTCAGAGCATACGGAGGCGGGGTAAAACACGCTCTAGCGCTACTCACAACGAAAGAACGTGTAGCTAAGCAAACTATTGCGATTGATTACGAGTACGCGTTACAGGGCTTTATAGACAGCCTAATCAGGGAATTTTCACTCATCGTAGAATCATCTGAGTTTGCCGTTAACGTTTCCTTGATTGTGACGGTAGACGCAAAGGACGCCGCCGAGCTTATTCAGAAGACAGAACTTGTTGTTGACGGACAACTTTCTATCAAGCGCATTATCCACGTCTAATACGACAAATGCTTTTGCCCAAGTCCCGAGTTCAACCTAGGGGTACCACGTTTATGAATGGCTTTTTTGAAACTGATGCGTGAGCGCGTCGAGTTCCAGTGCCAGTGCATTTAAGCCTCCCGACTCGTCTGCCATTTGAGCTATCTTCAACATATTAGCCTGGGAGCTTTGCCTAATATCCTGCATGTTTCGATTGATCAACTCTATGCTCACCGACTGTTCTTCGGTAGCTGCTGCCACCGAGCGGTTAGCTTGGGTGATCTCGTCAAAATGCGCACTGTTCGCTTCGAGCACGTGGTGAGCCGTCCCGATGGAGTTGGCAGTTACTTGAGACTGGTCAATTATCGAGGTTATTTCGTTGGTAGCAGAGGCAGATGTTGCCTTTAATTCCTGCATGATCGCTTGAACTTTATGGGTTGAGTCCGCGGTGCGCTTAGCTAGCGTGCGCACTTCATCGGCCACCACAGCAAAACCTCGCCCATGCTCCCCAGCACGAGCGGCCTCAATTGCGGCATTTAACGCCAGCAAGTTGGTTTGATCAGAAATCGCCTGTATGGTCTCAAGTACTTTTGCGATGGTATCAGTGTTATTACTCAGTGACTGAATAACCTGAGCCACGTCGTTAATTTTACTCACCAGACGATTGATGTCCTGTTGAGTGTCAGTGATAACTTGCGAAATTTGACCTGCATCACTATTGATCTGAACTGCGACAACGGTAGCTGATTCCGCACTTCTGGCGACTTCGTTAACAGCACTGCTCACCTGACTTAATGTCAATGAGATATCTTGGGTATGTTGGTCGCTTTGTTCAGCACTTTCTAAGGTCATGTTGGCCTTATCTTGAAGTGAGCGGGCAACATCTTTTAACGCAGTGCTATTTTGCATCACTTGGGAAAACATCGTGTCCAATTGACCGACAAACAGATTGTAGCCTTTCGCTACATCGGCAATCTCTTTTTGGCCCAGCTCTGACAACCGATAAGTTAAGTCTGCATTACCTTTACCCAGGCGCATAAATACATCAGCCAATTGATTAATGGGCAGGGTAATACTACTGGCAACAAACCAAGCAGCGATACACGCGACTAACGCCACCAACAGTGACCAGAAGGTTATATGCCAAATTGCATTGTCTAATGAGGCGAATATTTCATCGTAAGGGACTTGGGCTACGACAAACCAATTCATACTAGGAATAAAACTTGAAGCGACGATCATATCGCTGCCGTTATTGTCAATAAACGCGAGATTAAACGCGTCTTTTTTGAGCAGTCCGGTTACCTGTGCACCACTGTATAGGCTTTGCAGACTTGCTTTGCTAATCAACTCGCTGTCAGTGTGTAATTGAACTTGCCCAGCGGCGTCAACTAAATAGACCAAACCCGATTGCTCTAGCTTAAAACTGGTTAATAAATCGACCACATCTTTGAACGATGTTGCAGTACCGGATAGTCCGCGGCCATTTGGTTGCTGGTAGTTAACAAAAAGATCTGTCTTACCTGTATTAGGATCGCGATATACGCTCACCATATTAGCCTGCTTACTGGCGGTATAGTTAAAAAACCATCCATCGGCTGCATTGTTTTGTAACGTGCGTAAAAAACCATCTTGGTTCCAATAACGCGCACTCTGTTTGTCGGCAAAGGATGCCGCGCTCAAGCCATGCTGCTTAACAGTATTCTTAAGTAAACGAGTGAGGGTTGCGGCGCCGGCTTCGGACTGCCCTTGGGCGTTCCACTCTAATATAAAAGGATCAGTGGCAATCTGAGTAGCGATCATCTGCATTGCGCTGATCTTGCTATCAATTTGATTGGCAATGCGTTTAATAATATTTGGCAGTTCAGTGCTCAGTACCCGACTTTCAACACTGGCTCGTGCTGTCATCATACTGATCCCACCCACGAGGGCAGAAGTAAACAATACAAATACGGTTAGAGTGAGGATGATTTTTTGTTTAATCGATAGCTGCTTCATAAGGCGTCTTTTTGATTATTCCAATAGGGTGTAACGCTTTTTAGGATATCGGCAAGAATACGAGTTGCATGATTAGAATCCATATAAATCTTATAATACAGATCGTTTTCTTCGGTCACCAAAAACATGAGAAAATAACTGGTTTTGTGCGCCCCAGCTCTCAGTAGAAGCCAGTACCAACGTGCTATTGTAAATCTAAAGCCATTTTACCTTTCTACAGACATAAAAAAGGCCACCTAAGTGACCTTAATTAACATGCTTAATCTAAA